>DehalE1_100006_pt1 | contig 203160 bp, 178 predicted proteins | sample DehspE1_FD_43922 | JGI IMG/M metagenome (IMG submission 43922) | reverse complement strand
ACACACCCGTTCCCATCCCGAACACGGAAGTTAAGCTCTTTAGCGCTGATGATACTTGGTGGGAAACTGCCTGGGAAAGTAGGACGTCGCCGGGTCATGAAAACAGTTGAAATTTTTCAACTGTTTTTTTGTTGCATTAATTTATGATTTATAAATATTATTGAATTCAATACCTCATTAAAAGAACATGCGCCTTGAATTTAAAGCTCAAAAAGGATATACTTGTATAAAGATTAAAGGAGGTGTGAAGATGGAAAGAGTTGTTTTTCTGGTTGATATGAATGCTTTTTTTATAAGTTGCGAAAGTACACGTCATCCTGAAATTGCAGGGAAGCCTGCAGCAGTAGCAGGTGACCCTGAAAACCGAACCGGAATAATTTTAACTGCAAATTATGAAGCCAGAAAATATGGAATCAGGACCACTATGGTTCTCAGGGAAGCATTCAGGCTTTGCCCTGATCTTGTTGTAATACCGCCGGACCATCGCTTCTATGAAGAAAAATCAAATGAAGTAATGGAAATCTTATCTTCATTCACTCCTGTTGTAGAACAAAACAGCATCGATGAAGCATGGCTTGACATGACAGGAACCGGAAAAATTTTCGGTGAACCTCTGGAAGCTGCTAAAAATATAATGGAACGCATAAAAAGTGAACTTAATCTATGGTGCTCCATTGGTATTTCTGAAAATAAATTTTTATCTAAAATGGCTTCAGAGATGAAAAAGCCTCTTGGCATTACAGAGCTGTGGAAGAAAGACATACAAGAAAAAATGTGGATTCTTCCTGTGGGCAGCATGTATGGAGTTGGAAAACAAACTTCTATTAAGCTTCAAAATATGGGAATGAGAACTATAAAAGACCTTGCCCTTTCAGACAGGGATTATTTAATAAGCAAGCTGGGGAAAATGGGCGGTGAAATTCATCTGCTAGCAAACGGCATTGACATGTCGCCTGTTGCACCTCACTGTGAAGGTGACATGAAATCAATTGGAAGGTCTGTTACTCTATCACATGACACCACCGACATGGAATTTGCAAAATCAGTTCTTTTAGAGCTTTCAGATGATGTGGGAATGTCTGCAAGAAAGTACAAGAAAAAAGGTCACACGGTGCAAATAGTAATAAAGTATTCGGATTTTAAAAGCATCACAAGGCAGATGAGCGTTCCTCCTACTTGTCTGGTGAAGGATATTTATACTGCAGGAGTTCAACTTCTTAAGGCTAATTGGAACAGAAGTCCTGTTAGGCTTCTTGGCATAAGTTTAAGTGGTTTTGATAAAAATCATGAATCAAAACAAATATCATTGTTTGAACTTCCAAAATCAGACAATGAAGCTACAAGTAACAACAAAATTGACAACCTTGAAAATGCCATTCATAATATACGTCAAAAATATGGATCATCAATAATAAAGCCAGGTACGTTAATGGACTTAGATAATAATAAAAAATTATAAATTAAATCCCCGATTCAGTTCGGGGATTAAGGTTATGTGATTTTTGTTCCTTTGTGTTCTATGTTGAATTGTTTCTTTGCTTTTTCTATATATCCACCCACGTAGCCGTTTTGTCTTGAAGTAAGATTTCCTCTGTCTGTTGCCTGTGGGTTAGCTATGTCAAGTTCTCTGGACATTTCGGCTTTCATTTGATCTAAAGCCATTCTTGCCTCAGGTGAGACAATATTTTTACTTAATATTTTATCATCCATATTGTTTTCCTCTCTTTATATGAATATTATTGTCTCCATTTTTAAAATTAAACGTAGAAATAATTGTTATTATATTTTTATTTGGAAACAATATTAAAAAAGCTTTGCAATTTGAAAAAAATGTTATATAATAATCAAAACAAATATTTTAAGCGATGATTAAAGCTTCGATTTATGAATTTCTCAAGAGAGCCGGTGGTTGGTGAGAACCGGTGAAAGACTAAATCTTTCCACTTTAGGAGCTGTCGGTGATGAATCGAAGGTTAGTAACCTTTAAAATACTGCGAGTGGTCAGCTTATGCTGACAATTTGGGTGGCACCACGGTTCTTTCGTCCCATATACGGGATGGAGGATTTTTTTATTGTTTAAAAATATTGCGGCATTTGCCGGTAAAAAAATAATTTGGAGGTTTGACATGTTAGATTTAAAATTTGTGAGAGAAAATCCTGAAATAGTGAAAGAAAATATTAAGAAGAAATTTCAGGACAACAAGCTGCCTATGGTGGATGAAGTAATAGCACTGGATATTGAAAGCAGAGAAACAAAACAAAAGGCAGACAATTTAAGAGCAGACAGAAATAAAATATCCAAGGAAATCGGCGGACTTATGGCTAAAGGCAAGAAGGAAGAAGCTGAAGAACTGAAGCTGCAGGTTACAAAGGATTCTGAAATGCTGGCTGAACTCGAAGTAAAAGAAGCAGAGCTTGAAGAAAAGATTAAAAAAATAATGATGACACTCCCTAACATCATTGATCCAAGCGTTCCAATAGGCAAGGATGACAGTGAAAATGTTGAAGTGCAGAAATACGGCGAACCGGTTGTTCCAGACTTTGAAATTCCATACCACACTGAAATAATGGAAAAATTCAGCGGACTTGATCTAGAAAGTGCAAGAAAAGTTGCCGGAAACGGATTCTACTACCTCATGGGAGACATTGCAAGACTTCATTCAGCTGTTATTTCATATGCAAGAGACTTCATGATAAACAGGGGCTTTACATACTGCGTTCCTCCTTTCATGATAAGAAGCGAAGTTGTTACAGGAGTAATGAGCTTTGCTGAAATGGATGCCATGATGTATAAAATAGAAGGCGAAGATTTATACCTTATAGGAACAAGCGAGCACTCAATGATAGGCAAGTTCATAGATACAATTCTTCCTGAATGCTCACTTCCTCAGACATTAACAAGCTATTCTCCTTGTTTCAGAAAAGAAAAGGGAGCTCACGGCATAGAAGAAAGAGGAGTTTACAGAATCCACCAGTTTGAAAAACAAGAAATGATTGTTGTCTGCAAACCGGAAGAAAGCCCAAAATGGTTTGATGTATTGTGGCAGAACACTGTTGATTTGTTCCGCTCACTGGACATTCCTGTAAGAACCCTGGAATGCTGTTCGGGAGATTTAGCAGACCTTAAGGTTAAATCTGTTGACGTTGAAGCATGGTCACCAAGACAGAAAAAATACTTCGAAGTTGGAAGTTGCTCAAATTTAGGAGAGGCACAGGCAAGACGTCTGAAAATTCGTGTAAATGGCGAAGAAGGCAAGTATTTTGCCCATACTCTGAACAACACTGTGGTTGCTCCACCAAGAATGCTCATAGCTTTCCTGGAAAACAACCTGAATGAAGATGGTTCAGTAAATATCCCTGTTGCTCTTCAGCCATACATGGGCGGTATGACTGTTATAAAATAGATTTTCAAAGTATTGTAACAAAAAAACGAAAATGGAATAATATAAGTACAAGTACAAAATAAAAGGATTTGATAATATGTGGTGTACTTTATTCCCATGGTTCATACTTGGTTATGGAGTTGGCAGGTGCAATAATCGCTGTCGCAGAAGATGCTGCAGAAGATTCTAGCTCATAAAGAGTCAACTTTTATATAAACAGATGAAACAAAAGCTGCAGTTGTATTAGTTTTCAACTGCGGCTTTTTTATATACTAGGAAAATTCTCTTTCCTAGTATATAAAAAACGGGGATTGCAAAGGGCGGGACGCCCTTGCCGTCAAGGGGGGTGCTCAGCAAAAAATACGTCAGTATTTTTTGGGCCGAAGGGGGACATAGGTCCCCCTAGCGGAGTTGCGGAGCAACTTTTTATTTGTCTCATTGGCAACAAATTATTATGGAGCAAAATATGTTGTGAATTGTATCAGTGCAGGTACTGTTATCAAGGAAAGCAGTGTTGTTGCAGATACAATTATGGCTGCAAATTCTTTTTCTTTATCAAAACTTTCTGCAAGGATGGAAGTCATGGCAGAAGCAGGCATGGCAGTCATGACAATAACAGAATTGACAGCCTTGGAATAATCATTTAACAGCAGTGAAAATAAATATATGGTTAATGGGATAGCAACAAGTTTTAATGTTATTCCGTAATATATTGTCCAGTCTCTGAAGTGGTTTTTAATTTTTACATTTGACAGAATGTTCCCTATAATGAACATGGATAATGGTCCTGTAATGTTCCCTATGCTTTTAATGCTTGAAAAAATAGGCGCAGGAAGCCTTACGCCTGATACCATTATGAAGATTCCTATAAATACTGCTAAAATAGATGGATTTAATATCACGCTTAACATTTCTTTTTTGATTTCATTTTTGTTTAGAGAACCTTTAAAAAGCAGGAGCCCGTAAGTCCAGAGAAATACAACAAAAAACATGTTGAATATTGATCCGTAAATTACACCTTCTGAACCGTATATGGAATATAAAACTGGAAAACCAATATAACCGGTATTTACAAAGACATTAGCAAAATGAAGGATTATTTTTTTGTCATTTTTCACAGGAAAAAGAGCAAGCCAAGAGAAAACGGCCATTAATGCATATGCAGTGAGGCTTAAGTAAAATGTCTTTAAAACATTTGTCCTTATTGTGTCGTCATATGTAAAAATAAAAGAAGAAACAATCATGAAGGGCAGTGCTATTTTTATTAGGATATCTGTAAGTCCCTTGTTGATTTCGGGGGTAATTATGTTTTTCTTGCTGCCATAAACTCCTACAAGGATTATTATGAAAAGCGAAAAAACACTTTCTGCAATTGCTGATACTTCCAAAAGAATACCTCCTTTTTAATGTATATTATTTTATGTGGAATATTTATTTGGTTACAAAAAAAGAAAACCTTATGAAGGTTTTCTAAGCACTTTTTTAGTCTAATGTTTTGTCCATTTTGATGTTTAGCTTATCCATTTTGTAGTACAGTGTCTGCCTTGGAAGTCCAAGTTTTTTTGAAGTTTTGGAAATGTTGCAGTCATATTGCTTAAGTGCGTTTATTATTACCTTTCTTTCAAACTGTCCAACCTGTTCACTCAGAGTAAGGAGTGAAGAACTATCATCTGTAAATAAATCATCTGTCATTTTAACTTCAGCATTTGCTTTTTTATTTTTCAGTTTAAAGTAATCAGGGAGATCACTTTTGGAAATTGTGTTGCTTTCAGTTATATTTACGGCATATTCAATTGAATGTTTTAGTTCTCTTACATTTCCGGGCCAGTCATAGCACTTGAAAAAATCCAGAACTTCATCTGAAAATCCTTTTATGTTCTTGTTAAGCTTACTGTTAAAAAATTCAAGGAAATAATTACTTATTTCAATTATGTCTTTTTTGTTTTCCCTGAGGGGAGGAAGACTGAAATTTATAACGCTCAGTCTGTAGAATAAATCCTTTCTCAGTGTGCCTGCTTCTATTGCTTCATATGGGTCTTCGTTCAAGGCTGCTATTACACGAACATCAACCTCATGGGACTTGTTTTCTCCAAGTCTTCTTATGTGGCCTTCCTGCAGAAATCTCAGGAGCTTAGCTTGCAATGTAATATCCATGGAATTTATTTCGTCAAGAAATAATGTTCCGCCTTCAGCTGATTCAATGAGACCTTTTGAATCCTTTGCTCCAGTAAAACTTCCCAGGGCAGTTCCAAACAAAATACTTTCGAAAAGTGTGCTTGGGATGGCAGCGCAGTTTTGTGCTATAAAAGGTTTATTTCTGCGTGTACTTTCGCTGTGAAGGCACTGTACAACCAATTCTTTTCCTGTTCCTGTTTCTCCGTAAACAAGGACGGGTGAATTGCTGTTGGCTGTTTTTTTGATTTTTTCTTTCAATTCTTTTTTTTCTTTGCTGTTTCCAATGATGTCATTAAGTGTGTATATGGTATTTTCCATGAAGCCTTTGCTGCTCTTGGTCTGGTTCATGTTATTGTATTTGTCCACATCGGAAAATATCTCAACAACACCTTCAAGATGTCCGCCTTCATATATTGGAACAGTGCTTGAAAGAATTGTTACTCGCTTATCCTGGTAGTTATAGTAATTTTGAACATAATTTTTTAAACCTTCCCCGGTTTTCAATGTTCTCAAAATGGTGCTTGTTTCTTCTGTAAGCTTTGGAAAAATTTCAAGCATATGTTTTCCTACAGCGTTTTCAACATTCAGTCCAGCGAGGTCATTGATTGACTGATTATAGAATATTACCTTTCCTTCATTATCAACAATAAATATTCCACAATATAAGTTTTCAGATATTAATTTCAAAATATTTTTATAGTCCATGATATCCTCTGTAATTCTGTTTTTGTAATTTACACTCTTTTAACCATAATAGCACTGAAAAAAATGAAATTCAACATATTTGAATAAATCAAATGTTGTAATTTGTCGATTACTGTTATAATATCAGCATAGGAGCCGATTTATTGAAAATTATGAAAATTTTACAACTGTCATAAAATCTGGCATATTTTTGTATTAAAAATTATACATAAAAATATAAACATTGAAATTTAAATGCTAATTATTGGCTTGAAAATTGCATATATAATTGTATGAAAATATAATTGGAGATAAAATGAATACAGCAAATATTTTTAACATACAAAAGTTTTCTGTTCATGACGGACCCGGCATAAGGACAACCGTATTTTTTAAGGGATGTCCTCTTAAATGCCTGTGGTGCCATAATCCAGAAAGCCAGAATATAAAAACTCAAATTCTTTACGACAGGGACAAATGCGTTCTTTGCGGAACATGCGAAAAAATCTGTCCTAAAAAAGCCATTAAAATTGAAAACAACAATCTTACTACAGATGAGTCATGTGACTGCTGCGGGCAATGCGTAATATACTGCATTCAGGGCGCAAGGCAGATTGCCGGAAAAGTATACACTGTTGATGATGTAATGAAGGAAGTTCTGAAGGACAGGGTTTTCTATGAAAAATCCAGCGGAGGAGTGACATTGTCAGGAGGAGAGCCTTTGATTCACATTGATTTTGTAGAAGAGCTCCTAAAAAAACTTAAAGATAATAATATTCACACTGCAGTTGACACCTGTGGTGCCGTGAGCTTTGAAAATCTTAAAAGAGCAGCGAAGTATACGGATGTGTTTCTTTACGACATCAAGCACATGGATGATGAAAAGCACGTTGAGTTTATCGGAATGTCAAATAAGCTGATTCTGGAAAACTTAAGAAAACTATCTGAAATCCACAACAATATCAATCTCAGGATGCCCATAATTGAAGGTGTCAATGGAGATGAAGAACACATTATTAAAACAATTGAATTTATTGAAGGGTTAAACATCAGCAAAGTAAATCTACTTCCATACCACGACATAGCAAAGCACAAATACAAAAAACTTGGAAAGATCTATGAAGATGACAGGATGTCAAAGCCATCCGATGAAAAGATGCAAAAATTTAAGGAGATGTTTGAAAATAAGGGTTATAAAGCAAAAATAGGAGGTTAATATGAGAGGCTATACAGAAAGAACAAAGATGTTGAGACTGGAAAGTGTGTCTACACAGCCCAGGGTAAGTTTGGAAAGGGCACTGCTTGAAACGGAGTTTTATAAGAATAATTTCGGAACCGTGGAAATCCCGGTGCTCCGTGCAATGAACTTTAAATATCTCATGGAAAACAGGAAACTGTACATCGGTGAAGGTGAGCTTGTAGTTGGAGAAAAAAGCGAAGGACCTCAGGTTGTTCCCACTTTCCCTGAACTTTGTGCCCACACGGTTGAAGACATGACTGTAATGAACGAAAGAAAATACATCAATTTCAAAGTCAATGAAGAAGACAAAACAGTACAGGCTGAAACAATTCTGCCTTACTGGCAGAACAAGTCCACAAGAGACAAGATTCTTGCTTCCATGACACAGGAATGGAAAGATTGCTACGCAGCAGGAATGTTCACGGAATTCATGGAACAAAGGGCTCCGGGACATACAGTTGCAGATGATAAATTTTATCACAAGGGATTTTTGGAATTTAAAAAGGAAATCCTGGAAGCAATTGATGAGCTGGATTTTTTAAATGACAAGGATGCTTACGACAAAAAGGCACAGCTTGAAGCAATGGCAATTTCATGCGATGCCATAATGATTTACGGACAAAGATATGCAGCATATGCAAGGGAATTGGGTGAAAAGGAAACTAACCCACAAAGAAAAGAAGAACTTTTGTGGATTGCCGGAAACTGCGATGTTGTACCTGCAAACAAACCTGAAACTTATGCACAGGCTCTTCAAATGTACTGGTTTGTGCACATAGGTATCACAACAGAACTGAACACATGGGATGCATTTTCTCCAGGAAAGCTTGATCAGTACCTGTATCCTTTCTATAAGAAGGAAAAAGAAGAAGGAACAATTGATTACCATAAGGCAAGAGAACTGATGGAGTGCCTGTGGATAAAATTCAACAACCAGCCTGCTCCTCCGAAGGTAGGAATAACCCTTAAGGAAAGCGGAACATACACTGACTTTGCAAACTTCAACACCGGAGGAATAGATCCTTATACAGGTGAAGACGGAGTGAATGAAGTTTCATACATCATACTTGATACCATGGATGAAATGAGACTTCTCCAGCCAAGTTCAAATGTGCAGATAAGCGAAAAAACACCCGATGAATTTTTAAGACGTGCTGTTGAAATTTCCAGAAAAGGATGGGGACAGCCGGCATTTTACAACACAGAGGAACTCATACAGGAACTGATAAACGCAGGAAAATCTCTTGAAGATGCAAGGTTCGGCGGTTCCAGCGGATGTGTTGAAACAGGATGCCATGGAAGAGAAGCATATGTATTGACGGGATATCTCAACGTTCCTAAAATATTCGAGCTAACAATGAACAATGGTTTTGACAAGTACACAAACAAACAAATCAGCATTCAAACCGGCAATCCGGAAGACTTCAAATCATATGAGGAGCTTGAAGATGCCTTTTTCAAACAGCTTGAGTACATTATCAATGTTAAGATAAGAGGAAACAACGTAATAGAAAAAATATTTGCAGAACACATGCCTTCACCATTTATGTCTGTTCTTACAACCGGCTGCAAGGAAAGCGGAAAAGATTACAACGCAGGCGGTGCAAAGTACAACACAAGGTACATTCAGATTGTTGGAATAGGAACAATCACTGACTGTCTGGCATCAATAAAATACAACGTGTTTGAACAAGGACGATTCACCATGAAGGAACTTCTTGCAGCCATAGATGCAAATTTTGAAGGTCATGAAATGATTCACAACCTGGTTCTCAACCATACACCAAAGTACGGCAATGACGATGACTATGCAGATGACATTATGCTGGATGTGTTTGAAAATGTAAGAGACAGAATAAGAGGAAGAAAGGCAGTATGCGGCGGGACATACCAGATTGACATGCTTCCGACAACTTGCCACGTATATTTCGGTTCTGTCATGACAGCATCAGCAAACGGAAGGCTCAAGGAAAAACCTGTTACAGACGGGATTTCACCTGAAAAGGGAGCAGATACAAACGGTCCTACTGCAGTTATAAAATCATGTGCAAAAATGGATCACACTTCAACGGGAGGAACACTTTTAAATCAGAAGTTTACGCCGTCATCAATAGCAGGAGAAGAAGGACTTGACAATGTGTCAGCTCTTATAAGGGCATACTTCCACATGATGGGACACCACATTCAGTTCAATGTCATAGACAAGAGCACTCTTCTTGATGCGCAAAAAAATCCTGATGAATACAAGGACCTTATAGTGAGGGTAGCAGGATATTCAGACCATTTCAACAACCTTGAGAAGGCTTTGCAGGATGAAATTATAGACAGAACAGAGCAGTCATTTAACTAAATATTTGGCTCACCGGCAAATGTGAATACAAATCACATTTGCCTTTTGTTTTGCCAGCTGCTATATAAAATATTGTTCTTGTAGACAGGTAAAAAAATAATTTATTGGATTATTGACTTTGCAGCTAAAGTGATATAACATCAAAATGATAATTTTTGATTGGAGCAAGTAATGAAACATAATATTAATAAATACGATATAACTGAAGGGGTTATATGGAAACAGATACTCATATTCTTTTTTCCTATTTTGTTGGGAACATTTTTTCAGCAGCTTTACAACACTACAGATGCCATTGTTGTGGGAAGATTCATAGGAAAACAAGCACTGTCGGCCGTAGGAGGAACAACAGGCACTCTTATAAACCTGCTTGTTGGTTTTTTTGTTGGGCTTTCTTCAGGAGCCACTGTAATAATTTCACAGTATTATGGAGCAAGAAAACATGATGATTTAAATGTTGCTGTACACACTGCCATAGCAATGGCAACCATAGGAGGAGCACTTTTCACAGTTGGAGGAATACTGATTGCTCCTATTGCACTTGAAGCAATGGGAACTCCTGAAGATGTAATACAATATTCCCTGATTTACATAAGAATATACTTTGCCGGGATGATTCCAAACATGGTTTACAATATAGGCTCAGGAATTCTAAGGGCAGTTGGAGATTCTAAGAGACCTCTTTACTTTTTGATAGCCAGCTGCATTATAAATATCGTGCTTGACCTGTTGTTTGTAGCGGTGCTCGGTCTTGGTATTTACGGCGTTGGTATAGCTACTGTGTTGTCACAGTGCATAAGTGCATTTCTGGTAATTTATATATTAATGCATACATCTGAGCCATACAGGATAATTCTTGGTAAAATTAAAATAGATAAAGAAAAGCTTGCACAAATTTTCAGAATAGGACTTCCTGCAGGGTTTCAGTCTTCAATGTACAACATAGCAAACATAGTAATACAGTCAAGTATAAATTCCTTTGGTACAGACACTGTTGCCGCCTGGACTGCATTTTCAAAAATAGACGGATTGTTCTGGATGATTATGGGAGCCTTTGGTGTTTCTATTACAACTTTTGCAGGACAAAATTACGGTGCAGAAAAAATCGACAGAGTGAAAAAAGGCGTTCGCCAGACCCTTGTAATGTGCATGGGAGCAGCAGTTACCTTAAGCATAATATTGTACTTTACAGGACAGCATGTGTACCTTTTGTTCACTGAAGATGCTGCCGTTGTTGAAAAAGGAATGGAAATCTTAAAATTCCTAGTTCCCACATATTTTACATTTGTATTTATAGAAATATTGTCAGGAGCGCTGCGCGGTATGGGAAATTCGCTTGTACCAATGCTTCTCACTAGCATAGGTGTGTGCGGATTAAGGGTTTTATGGATAATAATAGCAGTTCCACAAAGACCTGAAATCAAGACAGTTATATTCAGCTATCCTTTGAGCTGGGCTGTAACTTCAGTGTTGTTTATCATATACTACATATATTTCTGGAAAAAAAGAAGACATAAAAACACTGAAGGTGAAGCAAAAATAGGAACAAAAATAGAATCAAAAATTGCATAAACTTGACATATAATTTCAATAATTTATAATGTAAATAGATGTAATTTTTGGAATAATAAACTTAATTGCATTTAAGCGCTGATTTATCGAATAAACTTCGACTGAATCTGCAATATTTTCATGATAAAATATTTGTAAAATAAAAAAGGAGTTATAATATGTCTGATTTTATTGTCACATCCTGTTCAACTGCAGATATGCCTCTTGAATTTTTTAAATCTAGAAATGTACCATTTGTTTGTTTTCATTTTATTATGGACGGAATAGAATACGAGGACGATTTAGGTCAATCAATGCCCTTTGAAGAATTTTATAAAAAAATATCAGATGGATCCCAACCAACTACATCTCAAGTAAATGTAGCTCAATTTGTAGAATTTTTCGAGCCGTTGCTCAAGGAAGGACATGACATACTGCATATTTCGTTGTCATCTGGACTTTCCGGTACATACAACTCTGCTAACATTGCAAGAAAAGAACTCCTGGAAAAGTATCCTGAAAGAAAAATACTGATTGTGGATTCTCTGGGGGCATCATCAGGTTACGGACTGCTTGTAACATCCGCCTGCGATATGAGGGATGGTGGGAGCACAATTGAGGAAACATTTCACTGGCTTGAGGAAAACAAACTAAGAGTCAATCACTGGTTTTTTTCAACTGACCTTACAAGTTATTACAGAGGCGGCAGAATTTCAGCAGCTTCAAACATAGTCGGAACAATGCTCCATATTTGCCCTCTACTTAACATGAACCATGAAGGAAAACTCATACCTCGGTCAAAATACAGAGGGAAAAAGCATGTCATTGAAGAAATTGTTGCAAGAATGGAAGAGCATGCGGAAAACAAGCTTGATTATTCAGGCAGGTGCTACATATCTAACTCAGCCTGCTATGAAGATGCCAGAAAAGTTGCCGATTTAATCGAAAGCAAATTCCACAAACTGGACGGTAATATAATGATAAACAGTGTTGGAACAGTAATAGGCTCACACACTGGTCCGGGCACAGTTGCCTTATTCTTCTATGGTGACAAAAGGATAGATTAATTGCATAGTAATCAGGTTCCGGAAAGTTTGCCGGAACTTTTTATTTGAGCCGTATAAGGCTGTTTAATGCAGAATCATGGATTATTATGGCTGAAAAACTAAGTGCAAAACAACTTGCCATATATTGCATTACCTTAATAAAAGGGGCTATGCTATACTTGTATCACTACAACATAGGAGAATTATCATGAATAAGAACTTAAAAATCAAAAAAACGTTATCAATTGTTCTTGCCTTTGTGCTGTTTGTTTTGCCTTTCGACAACATTGCATTTGCAGAAAAAGCGGACAAGCAGCCGCCAACAGCCCCAGCCAATCTTCACATGACGTCTGCAAATGAAACATCGGTTACTCTTAAGTGGGATGCATCAACGGACAATGTGGGTGTCAATGCATACAGCATTTACAAAGACGGTACATATTTCGCATCAACTTTAAACTGCACTTATACAGTCGAAAATTTGACTCCGGGAACTGAATATGAATTTTACGTAAGGGCTAAGGATGTGAAAAGAAATCTCTCAAAGCCAAGCAATGTTTTAATCGTGACTTTGTCAAAGGATTATGTTCCTAATCCTCCAACAGAAACAGCAAAGAAAATTGTGGGCTATTATGCGGCATGGTCTTCATATTCCGGATTTACTCCTGACAAGCTTGATGCAAACAAGCTTACCCACATAAATTACGCATTTGCTAATATCGGGTCTGATTTTAAATTAGTAATGGGATATCCCGATAAGGATCCTGCCAATTTTAAAATGCTTCAAGACTTAAAAATAGTTAACCCTGATTTGAAAATATTGATTTCAGTTGGCGGCTGGACATGGTCCGGAAAGTTCTCTGATGCTGCTGCAACTGAAACATCAAGATCAGCCTTTGCAGCTGGGTGTGTTGAGTTCATTACAAAGTATGGACTTGACGGCGTAGACCTTGACTGGGAATACCCTGTTGGCGGCGGTCTAGCCGAAAATTCAAGGCGCCCTGAAGACAAGCAAAACTTTACACTGCTGTTGAAAAAAATACGTGAGAAAATGGATGAACAAAGCTTGAAGGACAACAAGCATTATCTTTTAACAATTGCAGGCGGGGCAAGCAATTACTACATAGGAAACACCGAGCCTGGTATTTTTCATGAATATGTAGACTATGCCACTCTCATGACATATGATATTCATGGTACATGGGATTCCTACACGGATTTCAATGCGCCTCTTTACAACAACACTGATGCCTCTCCTCAGTACAAGTGGAGCGTTGATTCAAGTGTCAATGCTTGGATAAATGCAGGTTTCCCAAAGGAAAAACTGGTAGCGGGAGTTCCATTTTACGGATATTTATATGAAACTTCAAGCACAGGTAACAACGGCCTCTATCAGACTTTTTCAACAGGAAAATCATTAAGTTATGCCAATATTGAAGTAAATTATATGAACAAGGATGGTTTTGTAAGATATTTTCATGAGCAGTCCATGGTTCCGTGGCTTTACAATGGGAAAGTTTTCATAAGCTATGAGGATGCTGCCTCAATGTCTCTTAAGGCAGATTACATAAACACTAAGGGCCTTGGGGGAGCTGCAGTGTGGGAATTAAGCCAGGATCCGAACAAAGTGTTGTTGAATTCTCTCTACGATAGTCTCAATAATTAAATTATAGCAGAATTGAATAATCAGTTTTGCCATAAGTTGTAGGGGCGGACCTTGTGTCCGCCCGTGGTTATTGATTTGCTAAATGCGGGAGGACAGTAGTCCTCTCCTACAAACTGGAATGAAACGCTAACCTTTTTAGCCTTCAAGTATTTTTTTAAGCATCATGAGCTGAGATATTTCATAAGTAGGTTTAAATTTTGATTTATTTACGTTTTTATCCGGATTGTACCAGCATGTGTCAATTCCTGAGTTGATTCCTCCCTGTATGTCCGTGGTGAGACTGTCACCCACCATTATAACCTTGCTTTTGTCATGGTAATTGATTTTTTTAAGTGCATAGTCAAAGATTCTGAAATCAGGCTTTGAAAGGCCCACTTCCTCTGATATTATAACTTCTTCCATGTACTTACCTATGGCAGAATTTCTTACCCTGTTGTGCTGCACATCTGTAAGTCCGTTTGTTATAATTGTCATACGGTAATCATTCTTGAGGCCCTCCACCAATGGAATGCTGTCTTCATACAGGAATGAACCTTGAGATAAATTTTTCATATAAATTTCTGCAAACTCATACTCATCAAATCCTGCACCCAGTCTATGTGAGAGCTCTTTGAAACGCTGGTATTTCAATTCTTCCTGAGTTATGAGTCCATTATCAAAGTCTCTCCACAATGCAGTGTTTATTTCATCATATATTTTGTAGTGGTAATTTTCATCATAATTGATACCGTAGATTACCATTGTATTTTTAAAAGCTTCCTTTTCTGCTTTTTTAAAATCAAATAGTGTATCATCTGCGTCAAACATTATTACTTCATATTTCATAGTCATTCTCCCTAATTTGTTATTTTATTTTACATTTAATTATCTATGGAGTCAACTTGCTTTTGTATTTCAGACTTAGTGAATTAAAAAATTATCCCTTTTTGTCGTCAAAAATATTCCACGAAATACCTTTGTGTGATATAATTTATGCAAATATCAATAAAACTACTACATAGCATAACAGGAGGAAAATTATGCACTGTATACAAAATATAAGCAAGAATATAATTTGGGTTGGGGGAAACGATAGAAGACTTGAGCGTTTTGAAAATATGTTTCCAATACCGTCTGGGGTATGCTATAACTCATTTGTAATCATAGATCGTGAAACTGCGCTCATAGACACTGTTGATCAGTCTATTAGCAGACAGTTTATTGAAAACATAATTGAAGCTTTGGACGGAAGAAATCTTGATTATCTTGTCTTAAACCACATGGAGCCTGACCACTGCGCAAACATAGAAGAAATTGTAAGAAGGTACCCAAACATTAAAATTGTAGGAAACAAAAAAACTTTCCAGATGATAAGCCAGTTTTACAATTTTGACTTCCACATGAACATGCATGAAGTTAAAGAAGGAGATGTTCTATGTATTGGAGAACACAGTCTGAAATTCTTCTTTGCACCCATGGTTCATTGGCCCGAAGTTATGTTTACCTATGAAATGACTGAAAAAATTCTATTCTCAGCAGATGCCTTCGGTTCATTTGGAGCACTTTCCGGAAATCTTTTTTCAGATGACACTGATTTTGAATGCACATATGCGGAAGAAGCAAGGCGCTACTATGCCAATATAGTTGGCAAGTACGGACAGCAAGTTCAGGCTGTAATGAAGAAATTGTCATCATGTGAAATAAAAATGATTTGTCCTCTTCATGGACCGGTGTGGAGAAACAACCTGTCATACATTTTAAACAAATATGATTTGTGGAGCAGGTATGAACCTGAAAAGAAAAGTGTAATGTTGGTTTATGCTTCAATGTATGGCAATACGGAAAATGTAATGAATGTAATTGCAAATAAGCTTGCTGTCAAAGGTGTTAAAGATATGCACATGTATGATGTGTCTAAGACACATCCTTCATACATCATTTCTGATGCTTGGAAATACAGCCACATAATTTTTGCTTCTCCAACATACAACCTTGGACTTTACTATGGAATGGAAAACCTCATGAAGGAACTTGTAGCACTTCAGTTTCAGAACAGGAAGGTTGCACTGGTAGGAAACGGCTCCTGGGCACCAAGAGCATCAAAGGTCATGGAAGAAATAGCATGTACAATGAAAAATGTTGAAATAATAGGGAATCCCCTTGAAATAACATCATCAATGAAAGAAGAGCAGCACAAAGCAATTGATGAATTTGTTGACAAAATAATTGAATCAATGAAGTAAAAGTAAGGCGCAGAAAATTTTCTGCGCCTTTTGCTAAATTCCTTTTTTATAAAGCATGTATGAATATATTGCCGGTACAAAAACCAGGGAAAATACTATAGTTAGGAGAAGCGGCAAAGAATTCACGTTTAAAAATGTGGTCAAAACAAGAAGTATTCCTCCTATGGTCCAAATAAAACCTGCCAGATGATGTGTCTTGTTCCAGTTTTCCTCGCTGTTCAATGTCCAGGGCAGCTTTATACCCATTGTGTAATTTTGTTTGCACTTCGGAAGGTAGTTGCCGCATATTATTATAATAATACCAACAAAAACCGGAACAACTATATTTATTTTGATGTCATAGCCCATGGAAATGAGAAGAGTAACAGGAACCAGGAACAATGTCATCACAGGTATGAGCCACAGAGAAAACTGCTTTAGAACAACTGAATAATTGGCTTTCTTAGGATCATTGTTAAGGCTCATATGCACTATGAAGTTGATGAAAGCCATTAAAAACGGAAGTCCAAATGCTCCAAATGCCTTTGAAGCGTAGTTGTCTACCTCGCCTTTGAAGTTCCAGTGAACCGGAATCTGATCCGGAAGACGGTCAAAGACAATCAGTGACATTATTACGGGAAGAATACATATAACAGTGGTTAAAATAAGCATTTTGTCAAATTTAATTTTCATTTTTCATACCTCCAAACTGGGTGAACCACAACATAACCTCTTCAAATACGGAAATATTTATTTCATAATAAATAAAATTCTTATATTTGCTTTCAAAAATCAATCCAGCTTTTTTAAGCTGTGACAGGTGGTAGGATATAGTAGCGCCTGTCATGTCAAAGTGTTCTGATATTTCTCCTGCAGACATTTTTCCATCCTTGAGCATCACAAGTATTTCTCTTCGTACAGGATCGGAAAGCGCCTTAAAAGTTTCTGGGAATCCCAATTTATCACCTCTCACTATTTAGATGTTTTTCTAAATAGATTATAATCCAGTAAAACATCAATGTCAATATCTGTTTCGAAATTTTTCTAAATAGATAACTGCATGAAATAATGACTATGCAATTGTAAATTTTTAATGTTTAAGATATAATATATATTGAATTATAGAATAAAATTTCATTGATATAGAGGGATAAAATGTCTAAGCAATTAAAAGCAGACTTAATGCTGCTGCTTGTAACATTAAGCTGGGGGGTTTCTTACTACCTGGTGGATTTGAGTCTTGAAGATATGGGTTCGTTTACACTTAATGCAAACAGGTTTCTCATTGCATTTGCAGTTGCAGGAATATTGGCTTTTACGAAACTGAAAAACGTTTCTAAGGCAACGCTGAAGTACAGTGTGCTGCTGTCAGCCATTCTTGTTGTTGTTTACATAGGAGCAACGTTCGGTATTCAGTACACAACATTGTCAAATACAGGATTTCTTTGTGGTTTGACTGTAATTTTCACACCCATATTGTCCAGCATTGTGTACAGAAAAATACCGGACAAAAAAGTCATTCTTGCTGTGTTTATGACTCTCATTGGAATAGGGCTCTTGACACTTACTGAAAGTTTTACAATTAACTATGCAAACTTAAAAGGAGATCTTCTCTCCATTATGTGTGCTTTCATGTATGCCATTGATTTATTGGTAACTGAGAAAGTTGTTGCCCATGAAGAGGTGAATCCATTCCAGCTGGGAGTTTTTCAACTTGGATTTACAGGATTATTTAATTTAATCCTGGCTTTTGTATTTGAAACACCACATCTGCCAACAGAACCCAAAATATGGGCTCCTGTTTTGTTCCTGGCTGTGTTCTGCACGGGAGTGGCATTTATTGTACAGGCAATTGCCCAACAATATACAAATGCCTCTCACGTAGGTATTATTTTTTCCCTGGAAACATTGTTTGCGGGAGTTGTTGCATTTTTCGTTGCAGGAGAAATTCTTACTACAAAGTCGTATGTTGGAGCAATGCTTATGATTACAAGTATTTTTATAATGGAAATAAATTTTGGCGAATTATTATCATCACGTAATAAAAATAAAATAAAGCAGGAATAATATGGAGAGAGAGATTATTAACAGAAAAATCAGCGCATTTTATTTTAGCGCCACAGGAACAACAAAAAAAACCACTGAAAAATTAGCGCTGGAGATTTCAGCCGTGGGAGGGCAGAATTTGTGGGAAATAATTGATTTCACACTGCCTGAAGCAAGAAAAAAACAGTATTCATTTACCGAAGATGACATAGTGGTAGTAGGGGTTCCCGTTATAGCAGGAAGGGTTCCAAACGTACTTCTTAAGTTCCTGAACACAGTCAAAGGAAACGGAGCAACGGCTGTTGCCATTGTCATGTACGGAAACAGAAATTATGACGATGCCTTGAAGGAACTTTGGGACATACTTGAAGAAGATGGTTTTAATGTTATATGTGGCTGTGCATTTATTGGTGAACATTCATTTTCTGACACTCTCGCAATGAACAGGCCTGATGAAGAAGATTTGAATACAGCTGCTGATTTTGCAGCAAAAATCATTAAAATAATAAATGAAGAACCAAAAATCAATGCAGCCAATGGATATAAAGTAATAGAAAAAGTTTACAGAGATTACTACAAGCCAAAGGACAGAGAAGGTAATCCGGTGGACTTCAGAAAAATTACTCCAAAGACAGGTGATGCATGCACAGACTGTAAAATTTGCGCAGAAGTGTGTCCCATGGGAAGCATAGATTATGATAACGTATCAACACTCAATGGTATATGCATAAAATGCTGCGCTTGCATAAAAAAATGCCCTGTACATGCAAAATATTTTGATGATGAGAATTTTATGAAACACAAAAGAGAACTAGAAGAAGAAAACGAGGCTAGAAAGTTGCCGGAACTTTTCTTAATAATGTAGGGAGGACTACTGTCCTCTCGAAGATAACAAAATTATTGAATTGACAACGGGCGGATACAAGTTCCGCCCCTACGATTTATGGAAAATTAGATTTGTAAATAATCTGGGAGTTGCACAGCAACTCTTTTATTGTAGGAGGAATTATGAGTATAGGATATGCATGTCTTACAGTTGGTGTACATAACACAGGATTTAAAAGCTGCACAATCAAGAATGCAGGATATGAAAAACTTCTGGAGCTTATTGAACACAATCTTACATCACTTGAAAATATAATTGATTACAACATTGAAAACAGTATAAACCTATTCAGAATAAGTTCCGACATCATTCCTTTTGGCTCAAGTGTTGTCAACAACATTCCCTGGTGGGATATTTTCGAGGAAAGATTTCAAATAATAGGAGAAAAAATCAGAAAATGCAACATGAGGGTTTCCATGCATCCCGGTCAATACACTGTTTTGAACTCTCCGAAAGATGATGTGGTAAAAAGGGCTGTGGAAGACCTCATTTACCACAACCGATTTCTGGACTGCCTGAATGCTGGAAGAGATTCGAAAATAATTCTTCACATAGGAGGAGTTTATGGAGATAAAAAATCAGCCATTATGAGATTTATGGACAATTATAAACTGCTTGACGAAAACATAAAGAACAGACTTGTTATAGAAAATGACGATAAATCATTTAATGTACGAGATGTGCTTGAAGCAGGAATTCAACTTAATATACCTGTTGTATATGACAATTTGCACAACGCTGCAAATCCTTGTGACAACTCAAGTGATGATTTTTGGATAAAGGAGTGCAGCAAGACTTGGAATATTAGTGACGGCAGGCAGAAAGTACACTATTCACAGCAAAATCCTGATAAAAAGAAAGGCTCACATTCTGAAACAATTGGAATCAATGAATTTATGGAATTTTACAAACGTGTGGGAGGAGAAAATTTAGATATAATGCTTGAAGTTAAGGACAAAAACATTTCCTGCATAAAGTGCATCAACTCAACAGTTCAACATGAAAATATCAAATATCTTGAAAAGGAATGGAGCAGGTACAAGTACAGCGTGCTGGAAAAATCACCTGAGGATTATATAAAAATAAGGCAGCTGTTAAAGAACAAGAATGTTTATGATGCTGTGGGTTTTTATAATGTTATTGAATGTGCAATAACAAAGAAAGAGGAAAAGGGCCATGCCATAAACTCGCTGCAGCATGTATGGGGATATTTTAAGGATGTGGCAACAGAAAATGAAAAAAGTACTTTCATGAAGCTGCTGGATGAATACATGAAGTCGGAAACATCCCTTCAGACAGTTAAAAATCATCTTAAAAAACTTACCATAAAATACAGGCAGGGATACTTAAAAAACTCATATTACTTTACATTGAGCTAATAAAAATAATATATTTTAAAACAGTGTTTAATTTCAGTTTTTATAGGGTATTATTTCATGGAAATTCTCACAAGGGAGGACACTATGAAAAAGAATATAAAGACTGTAATAATTATAGTAACAGTAATAATAATATTTCTATTTGTTTATTTTATGCTTTCAAAGGATGATGAAGCTGTTGAAGTGACCACAATGAAAGCCTACTATGGAAGTGTAACTAAAAGCATAGAACTTTCAGGCGTGATAAAATCAGCGGATTACGAAGAAATTACCATACCCTCTGAATTGAAGGTACTGAAAACCTATGTTGAAGAAAACAGCACTGTTGAAAAAGGGCAACTTCTTGCAGAACTTGATTCAACAGACCTTTTGATTGAACTTAAGAAATCTGAAATTAGTCTGGAAAAACTTTATTCAGATCTTGATGAATTAAAAAACAGCGATTCGCAAGTGAGCATTCTTAAAAACAAGCTTTTAAAGAGCCAGGAAGAGTACAACAATGTTAAAACTGATCTTGAATCATCCTATGAAGACCTTAAGATAATCAGTGTATTGTATGATGAAAACGCCATAAGCAAATTAGAATATGACAGATATGTTTCTGCAGCAAAGGACTTAGAAAGCAAACTTAATATAGCCAAGCTTGATTACAGCGACGCTGAGGCTAATTACAACGACTATATTGAGTCTGTACAAATTGACACCATAAACACAGGAAGAGATATAAATACCCTGAAGCTTGACATTGAAAACATAAACAATAAAATTGAAAACAATAAAATTTACGCTTCTGTGAACGGTGTTGTAACAGAATTTCCATTGAATGAAGGAAGAAAAACTTCCGCAGGCAGCAAAATCATTATTTATGACACAAATTCCTACGAATTTACAGCAAAAGCACCTCAGGAAGATGCTGTATTAATTAGAGAAGGCCAAAAATCAATGGTGTATTTAGACGGAATGAACAGTGTCTATGAAGGTGATGTAATAAACGTAGGAAAAACGGCTGAGATTGATCAGGAAAGCGGCAGCAAGACTCCAAAAGTTGAAATAACAATAAAGATTACAAACAGCGACAATTTCATTAAGTCAGGATATGAAGGAAAAGCAAATATAATAATTGACATCAGTGAAAATTCCCTTTTATTAAAGAATGAGTCTCTTAAAAGAGGTGCTGACGGCAAAATGTACCTGTTTGTTTTAAAAAATAATACTGTAAAAAAGAAAAACGTTGTGACAGGATTATCTGACGGTTATCTCACAGAGGTATCAGGAATTTCCGAAGGTGAAAAAGTAATTTTAAATCCGCCTGAAGAATTGATTGATGGTGATTCTGTGAAACTTAAGAATTAAGGAGATCTATATGGATGAGGTTAAGTTAAGTTTCATGAATCATTTTAATGAATTGGACAAGGAAGCATGCGTCTTGCTTGCAATAAATACATTGAAAAATAATGAGATTACAATTCCCGAGCTATATGAGGAAATTCTTCGTCCTGCCCTTTATTCAATTGACACAAGCATAGGCATGGAAGACTCCATATGGATTGAACACGTTAAAACTTCCATCATCAGGACTGTCATAGAATCCGCATATCCTTTTGTAATAGAACTGAAAAAACATGTGACGCCTCTTGGAATTAAGGTTGTCCTTGCGTGCCCCGAAAGGGAATATCATGAGGTGGGACTTAGAATGATTGCAGACTTTTTTTTACTGAACGGATATGAAGCAATATTTGTTGGAACAAACACACCCAGAGAACAGATCTATTATGCAATTGCAAGCAATAGTCCAAAATATGCAGCCATAAGTGTAACAGATTATTATCTTTTGTTTGAAGCACAGAGAATGATACATAGAATAAAGGAAATGACAGGCGGAAAAGTGACCGTGCTGGTTGGAGGCAATGCTTTCAGGAGCAATTTAGTTTCAGTTGAAAAAATAGGCGGAGACATTTACCTTGAGTCATACCAGGATATAGTAAATTTAAGGGCAGGTGAAGAAAAGTGAGATTATCTTTTACCATAGCCCTGCGGTTTTTAAAGTCAGGCAAAGGACAAACACTTTTGATTATACTTGGGATATCTGTGGGAGTTGCAGTGCAGCTTTTTATAGGGTCGCTAATACAGGGTCTTCAGGCAAGTCTCATTGATACAACAATAGGAAGTTCATCACACATCACCATAGTTCCTGCAAATGGCAAAACATCAATCAAGGATTGGGAGAGAGCAATATATGAGGCTGGGATTTCAGACAGCAACATAACTAACATATCAGCTGCTGCAGAGGGCTCAGCTACCATTGACTATGATGATGATACTGCTCCCGTTCTTGTAAGAGGATTTGTGGTAGATGATGCTGACAAAATTTACAAATTCAGCGAAGGTCTTTATGAGGGAAGAATGCCGGTAAAAAAAGATGAAGCAATAATAGGAAAAGACCTTGCACTTAAGTCAGACACAAAAATCAATGATGAAATAACTCTTATATTGCCTTCAGGCAATGTAACAAGAATGGAAGTAACAGGCCTATTCGATTTGGAAGTTTCATCCCTGAATGAATCATGGGTTGTAACAACCGTTGAAACAGCACAGGACATGCTGTCACTGGACAGCAGCGTCACAAAAATAGAAATGCAGGTCAAAAAAGTGTTCACAGCCGATGACACAGCAAAGGATTTAGCGTACAATATGTCAGTAAATGATGTTGAAGTTGAAAACTGGAAGGATCAAAATCAGTCTCTATTAAGCGGTCTAAACGGTCAAAGCGTATCAAGCTATATGATTCAGGTCTTTGTGATGGTTGCAGTACTTCTTGGAATTTCCAGTGTGCTTGCCATTTCTGTAGTCCAGAGGTCAAAACAGATAGGAATACTTAAGGCAATGGGAATAAAGGACAGGGATTCAAGCCTAATATTTGTTTTCCAGGGTCTCATGCTGGGTATTGTGGGAGCAGTGTTTGGGATAATCCTTGGTTTTGTACTCTTATGGTTCTTCACAAATTTTGCAGTGAACCCTGACGGCTCACCAATTGTTCCGATTTACATAAACATAGGATTCATTTTACTTTCAGGAATGTTTGCTGTATGTTCTGCAGTTGCAGCATCCCTAATTCCTGCAAGACTGTCCTCGAGACTTAACCCCATAGAGGTGATTAAAAATGGCTGATATTATTGAACTTAAAAATATAAATAAAATTTATGGAGAAAAAATTAAGACGCAGGTTTTGTTTGATATTAATTTAAGCTTCCAGGCACAAAGCTTCAACTCAATAATAGGAGAATCAGGAAGCGGGAAAAGCACTATGCTTAACATCATTGGAACATTGGACAAACCAACAAGCGGAGAAGTTTACATTGACGGATTCAGGACGGACACATTGGACAAGGACGCCCTTGCCAGACTAAGGAATGAGACTATGGGCTTTATATTTCAGTTTCACTACCTTCTTCCTGAATTCACAGCAAAAGAAAATGTGCTGATGCCTTATAAAATCAAAAATTTCAATATTCCAAAGGAAGTAGACTTTTGGGCAGACGAGCTTCTTGACATGGTTGGGCTTTCAAAAGTTAAAAACAACCTGGCTACGGATATGTCAGGAGGGCAGCAGCAAAGAACTGCTATTGCAAGGGCACTTATTAATAAACCAAAAATAATTCTTGCTGACGAGCCTACAGGAAACCTTGATTCCGAAACAACTGAAACTGTTTATTCAATATTAAGACGCATAAATCAAAAATATAAGACAACATTTGTAATAATAACCCATGACCAGAGAATTGCTGAAAAAACAGACAGAATTGTTGAAGTAAAGGATGGAAGAATAGACCTTGATTTAAGAAAATAATATTCATATTTTCTCGCTTAAAGGAAAAGATAAAACAAAATCTTTTAAGGAGAAATATATGTTTAAACATGACAAGAAGTTACTTTTTGAAGTAAGGGTAGACAATATAAACCCAAATTATGCGGCTATGATGCAGGAGCAGCTTGGGGGACCTCACGGTGAACTTAAAGCAGCACTGCAGTACATGTCTCAAAGTCTTCGAATCAAGGACAAGGAAATAAAAGATTTGTTTCTTGACATTGCGGCAGAAGAATTAAGCCATCTTGAAATGGTTGCAACAACTGTGAATTTGCTGAATGGACATGAACTTGATGCTCAAAATGCCACCATAGGAAACATTCAGGCTCATGTATCATCAGGACTTACACCTGTGCTTTCAAACGCTTCAGGATATCTTTGGACTGCTGCTTACATCGAAGAAACAGGAGATCTGGTAGCTGACATTTTGTCAAACATTTCTGCGGAACAAAGAGCAAAGGTTGTATATGAATATTTGTACAGGCAAATCAACGACAAGGGTGTAAGAGAAACAATAGACTTTTTATTAAACCGTGAAGAAGCACATAACACAATGTTTCGTGAAGCATTCAATAAAATTCAAGACACAGGTTCTAATAAGAGCTGGGGGGTCACAGCAGATTCAAAACTTTATTTTGATTTATCATCACCGGGAAGCAATTCCTTCAGTGCTCAAAATGCACAGCCACCAAGTTTCGCAGCACCTAATTCAAAAAAATAAGCAAACGGCGGGATACCGCCGTTTTTTTGATTACATAATATTTCCGTAAATCGGACCGCCATCATAATGATTTGAGCAGCCTTCATTTAAAAATGCAGTGACAACTCCTATGAAGTATTCGGATTCTCTTCTTATGTGGTTTACTACTGTTACTGCTGCAGGATTTTCCTTTACTGCTTCGCTTTCTCTAAGAAGCATTCCAAGAAATTCAACAAAGACTTTGCTTTGTCTTATTGATAGATCAACAATGTTCACTATGTTTTCGTACATTTCCCCTGATATGATGTTGCTGCAGTTTATTGCTGCCTGCGAATACTGGACTGCACGGTCATGGGTTGAATCAAAAATCTGCTTATATTGTTCAAGTTTTTCAACATATTCGTTTTCCAGGTCGGGAGCAACCTCCATTATTACATCTGTATGCTCACTTTCCTGATGCTTCCAGAACTCAGCTTCTTCCAGAGCTCTTAGTATGTTTTTATCCCCATAAAAGAATTTCATTTTATTCCTCCTCAATATTATATGTCATTATACGCAAGCTGCTCTGGTTGGTTATTAATGGTTATATAAAGAAATAATAAATTAAGAAATAATATATTGATTAAGACATAAAATAATGATATTGTTAGTAAGATTAAAAACTATTAATTATTAAGGAATACAATATGAATAACAAATTAAGGATAACGCCTTGGCTGCCTGCTGCAGTATGGATGCTGGTAATATTTTTTCTTTCAGCTCAGCCTGCTTTTGCTTCAAACAGCCTGAGCAGAGGTGTGACTAAAATTATTGTTGAAACTATTGGAAAAGTAATTCCTTTAGATATTGAAATGAGTACGTTAAACGACATTGTTTCTCAGCTGAATCATTTTGTGAGAAAATTTGCACATTTTTCAGCATATGCTGTCCTTGGAGTACTGGTTTCATATGCTTTAGCCAAAAATAAAATCCAAGGCAAAAGAGCATTTGCTTTATCACTGGCAATCTGCATAATTTATGCTGTAAGCGATGAACTACACCAGCTACTTGTGCCAGGCAGGGGATGCCAACTGAAAGATGTGATTATTGACACTTCAGGAGCATTATCAGGAACAACAATTTACAAGGCAGTAAATATATTAAGAGCTAGACATTAACATAAGCTTCAAAGGGTATGGGGAAATGCAAAAACAGGTATTTGTAAGAGCAAATATTGTTTTTTGCATTCTTGTTTTTTTAGGATATTACAAGGAGAACCATATGAAGAGTTGCAATAACATAGAAAAAAAAATTATAATAATATGCTTGGCTTTGCTTACATTTGTTGATGTGTCTGCAGAAGCTCTGAAGCATGGACAGAATGAAGTTGCTGTATCACTGCCTATGATTTTTAAAATATTTGAATCCAAAGGTTCTGCAATTTCTTTAATTGTATTTGTTTTTGCATTGATATTTGTTTTTTATTTGATGAAAACAAATTCAGAGCTTAAAATCAGGAACAGCCGCTATTCAATGCTTGCTGAAATTTCAAACGAATATTTCTTTGAGTATGATGTTAAAAAAGATATTTTGATACTATCAGATAAAATTGCTTTACTCATTGGAACTGAAAGAAAGATTAAAGGATATGGAAACAGCCTTAAAAACCATCTTGTTGATGTAATTCATGAAAATTCTTTTGAAACTTTGGAATTGAAAAAAATGATGAAGGAAAATGATAAATCATATGAAATTGAAATTCCATTTCTTGATGGAAGGAAAGGTTATTTCAAGGTTATAAATACAAGACTATATGGAAAAAATCATAAGATTGAATATGTGGTAGGAAAGCTTGTGGACATAAGTGAAGAAGTTGCTGAAAAAAATGATCTGATCAGGAAAGCACAAATTGACGGGATGACAGGTTTGTACAATCCGACTTCAACCAGAGAGAAAATCATAACTATGATTTCAAAGAGACAGTCAGGCACTGTTGATGCATTCATACTTATTGATGTGGACTTCTTCAAGGAAATAAATGACAACTATGGACACTATACAGGAGACCAGGTTTTGCTGAGACTTTCCGAAACAATTAGAAAAACATTCCGGAAAACAGATGTGGCAGGCAGGTTTGGAGGCGATGAGTTTTGTATTTACATGCAGAATATACCTTCTGAAAAATTCGTCAAATCCAGATGCAGGCAGCTTAATGAAGAAATCAGCAGTTCTGTGGATGGTATGAACATATCATTAAGTATAGGCATATCCCTTGTAGATGAAAAAAAATCATTCGATGACATATACAAGGAAGCAGACCATGCATTGTATGAGGCGAAAAGAAATGGTAAAAACCAGTATGCCGTCTTTGAAGATACCACAAAGGATAAAAATGACTAGGAGTTGTGGTTTAGTGAAGAATGGGGAAGACTAACATAAAGGAGAAAATATGAGCAGGATAATATTGAAAGATGCCTACATAATAACAATGAATAAATTTAGGCAGGTTTATGATAAAGGAAGTATAGTTGTAGAAAATGATAAAATAATCAAAGTAGGAGAGCTTATAGATTCTGACTTAACAGATGCTGCAGAGATAATTGATCTTAAAGGAAAAATTGTAATGCCAGGATTAATAAACACTCATGTCCATATGTCACAGCAGCTTGGAAGAGGACTAGCCGATGATGTGGATTTATTGACATGGCTCAGAGAAAGAATCTGGCCGTACGAAAGCAGCATGACAGAAGAAGAGCAATACATTTCAGCACTTGCATGCTGTGTTGAAATGATTAAATCAGGTGTTACATCATTTGCAGAATCAGGGGGCTTCCATGTGGACGGACTTGGAAGGGCAGTTGATGAAGCAGGATTGAGATGTGCCCTTGCCCGTTCAACAATGGATTCCGGCGAAGGCCTTCCGCTGTTATGGAGAGAAAGCACTGACTACACATTGAACAAACAGGAAGAAGCTTTTAAAAAATGGAACAACAAGGGAAACGGACGAATTAAGTACTGGTTTGCAATAAGGACCATATTCAATGCCACTGATGAACTTCTTTTAAGGACGAAAGAGTTGGCTGACAGACATGGCACAGGAATTCACATGCACATAGCTGAAATACCTGGAGAAATAGATTATGTTAAGGAAAGAACAGGAGGGTATTCAACTGTTGAGCACTTATCAAGAATAGGCTTCCTGGACAAAAACATACTTGGTGCCCACACAGTGTGGCTCACTGACAAGGAAGTTGATTTGTTCAGGCTGCACAACGTGAAATCATCTCACAACCCAGCTGCTGCCATGAGAGTTCTTGGTTTTGCCAAGGTTCCTGAAATGCTTAAAAAGGGAGTGGTTGTATCCATAGGAACTGACGGAGCGCCATGCAACAACAGAATGGACATGGTTGATGAAATGTATCTGACTGCTCTCATTCACAAAGGAAGAACTCTTAGTCCCAAAACAACTCCTGCAGAAACAATAATTGAAATGGCAACCATAAACGGTGCAAAGACAATATTGAGGGAAGAGGAAACAGGAAGCCTCGAAGTTGGGAAAAAAGCGGATTTGATTGTTATAGACCCTAGGAGCATTGGAAACATGCCTCAGCATGATCCTGTGTCAAGTATTGTATATTCAATGCACTCAACAAATATTGAATCAACTATGTGTGACGGCAAGTGGCTCATGAAAAACAGAAAAGTTGAGGTTGTTTCGGAAGAAGATATATTGGACAAAGCAGAAGAAATGGCCGAAAAAATAAGAAGAAGAGCAGGAATTGTAATACCTGATCGTTTCCCGACCATAAGATAATCAAAAGAACTCGAAGAGTTTAGACTATTGACAAACTCAGACGCTGTCATCCTGAACGATAGTGAAGGATCTCATTTTTATTGAAAACATGAGATTCTTCGGGCTACACCCTCAGAATGACAACGTCTAAAGTTACTTTGTCATAAACCTGAACTCTATGAGTTTTTTTATTTTAAAAAACTGTTGACAAAGAGAGTTAGCGGTGGTAAACTCGTAACAGTTAGCAATGACTAACAACTATAAGGGAGTGATTTTAATGCCTTTAACAATGGCCAAGGCTGGAGAAAATTTGTTAATAAAAAAAATACTGGGCAGGGATGAAACGAAAAAATTTTTGGAAACTTTGGGTTTTGTAATTGGAGGATTTCTACAAGTTGCCTAGAATGAAAGGCGTTGCAATTCACATGTGGGAAAAGGCAAAATCTTTTGTTATAAGAGCAGGAACTGTCATATTTCTTTCGTGCACAGTGCTGTGGGTTCTTCAGAATTTCAGTGCAACATTTGAATATCTAGGTGCCGAGAGAGTTGATGAGAGCATGCTGGCAGCCATAGGCGGGTCTATAAAATGGATATTTGTACCTCTTGGCTTTGGAGATTCATGGGCAGCAAGCGTTGCTTCAATTACAGGACTTATTGCAAAAGAAGTTGTTGTAGCAACATTTGCATCGGTTGGAAGTGTTATTCCAATTGAATTTACACAAGTTACTGCTTTTGCATTCATGGTGTTCACTCTTCTTGCAGCACCTTGCTTTGCTGCAATAGGAGCAATAAGAAATGAGATGGGCAACTGGAAATGGACTTTGATTGCCATAGGATATCAGACCGGATTGGCCTATGTACTTTCCTTCCTTGTAAACACAGTTGGAAGTTTTATACTAAGAGGTACATCTGCAACAGAAAGAAAAGTTCTTGATATATCAACCATGGAAGAAGCAGCTGAAGGTGCCGTTGTAAATGGTGATATTGTACTAATAATTTTTGCAGCATTCCTTCTTGTTGCCATTGGATTTATGATATACAACAAATTCAGTCTATTCGGAAAAAAGACTGAAGCAAGGGCATAAATAAAAATAAACTCCTGCGTTATTTCGCAGGAGTTTTTATATATTCTTTCATTTTTTGAAAAGTTTCCTCGCTTACTATGTGCTCAATTCTGCAGGATTCTTTTTCGGCAGTTTCTCTTGATATTCCAAGAGATGCAATCATAAATTCTGCAATGACATTGTGACGTTCATAAATTCTTTCGGCAGTTTCTCTGCCAAGGTCAGTAAGAAGGATATGGCCGTTTTTATCCACTGTTATGTAGTTCGAATTTTTTAAAATGCTCACAGCACGGCTTATGCTTGGTTTTGTGTAGTTTAACTCATTGGCTATATCTATTGATCTCACATAACCGTTCTTATTGTGAAGCATGAGTATGGTTTCTAAGTAATCTTCTCCGGATTCGTGTATCATGACATCCTCCCAAAATAGTTTAACTTATTATAACATATGTTGCAGATATTTTCAAGGAGTCCTGATTTGTTACTTAACAACATAATTTTTCATGAATATGTTTACAATTGAAAAATGTAGGTATATATATAATACAATTAAAAATGATTTTAAAAAAGGGAGGTACCTATATGAAAAAAATTCTTGTTCCAATTGACGGTTCTGCTGCATCACAGAAAGCGGCAGAGAAGGGTGTGGAATTGGCAAAATTGTTCAACAGTGAACTTACATTTATTCATGTTATATATATTCCTGACACTGTAGGCCATACGAAGTACGGTATTTACATGGAATATGACTTCAAAGAAATGAAAGAAAAAATGACTGCTACAGGTACAAAATTCTTGGATTCCTTCCTTGAAGGACTTGATTTGAACGGAGTGGCAGTCGAGAAATTGATTGTTACAGGACAACCCTACGAAGAAATTCTTGCAGCTGCAGAAGACGGAAAATTTGATTTGATTGTAATGGGCAGAAGAGGATTCTCAAAGGTTAAAAGATTCTTTGTTGGTTCGGTTACACAAAGGGTAATTTCTGATTCTCCTTGCCCGGTATTTGTAGTACTTGAATAAAATTAAGAAGCACGTATGTGCTTCTTTTATTTTAGTATGAAATTACTTTTCGCTTTTAAGTCCGGCACCGCAAAGAGGTATAAGTGAATCTCCTTCAAGGAGGTGTTTTGAAATATATTCTGCGTATGCTGCATAAGTTGCCGCAGTAGTGTGTTCCGCAAAAAATCCTCCCAAAGCAAGTTCACTTCTTGCAGGAAGTATTTTTTCCTCAGGGGCAAGAATTATTTCCTGAACTCCTGGATAAGTGCTGTTTAGTATTTCATTTCCACGCATGGGCTTTCCAACTGCAATACCTTCAGCATATGTGTTATGGGGTACTATTTCAAGAGGAGTGTCCGTTGCATTGAAAAGAGGAGCGCATTTCTCGCTTTGAACTATAAAAATTTTCGGAAATTTCTTAATTAACCCTGCTTCATACAGCTCCATCAAGGCAAGGCGGCATCCAATTAGTAGGGTTCCGTTTCCTACAGGTATGAACAAATTGTCTGGAATTTTTCCAAGCTGTTCATAAACTTCATAGATGTATGTCTTTGTTCCCTGATAAAACATGGGGTTGTACACATGGTTGGCATAGTAGATATTTTCTTCAGCTGCTTTTTTTCTGCACGCATCTGCAGTTTCATCTCTTGTACCGTCAAATACAGTCACGGTTGCTCCATGGGATTCTATCATTTTGATTTTTTTGGGAGATGTGCCTTTAGGAACAAATATTTCACATTCAATTCCTGCTCGGGCACAATAGGCTGCAACAGAGTTTCCGGCATTTCCGCTGCTGTCCTGTACAACCTTTTTAACTCCAATGGTTTTCAAAAGCCATACAAGAACGGCTGCTCCTCTGTCTTTAAAGGAAAGAGTTGGCATTGCATAATCAAGCTTCACGTACAAATTTTCACTGTAGTGTATTGTTGAAGTCATTCCTTCTCCAAGAGTAATCTGTTTCCACAAATCATTATATAAAGGCATGAAAGCTCTGTACCTAAAAATACTGAACTCTTTTGTATCTATTAAATTCATGGAAAATTTCGGCGGAGAAAACTCCAGTTCATAAAGACCGCCGCAGCTGCACTTAAAGGACAATGTGCTTAAGGGTGCTGTAGTTTTGCATGAAGAACACTTGAATTGTGCCATGTAATCCTCCTGTTTAATTTGATTTTGTTTATATTTTAAGATATAATAATTAAAAGAAAATGTCAACAAACACATAGGTAGAGGATGAGCAATGGACAAATTCATTTTAGGAATTGAGGATTTTGTTGAACCAATACAATTGAAGAACAATGACGCAAAATTAATTACAATTCATGATGTAAGAGAAATTATAACTAAGAGGAAGAGAGATTCCCACAAAGGAACATACGGAAAAGCTGCTTTTGTATCAGGTTCAAAAGGAATGGCAGGAGCAGCAGTTCTTAACCTTAACGCTGCATTAAGGAGCGGATCAGGGCTGGTTAAAGGGTTTATTCCTGCTTCAATTTACAATGTTGTTGAAACAATGTCTCTTGAAGCCATCACACATCCCTTCAATGAAGAAAGATTGTATTTTGACGAATTCAGCAGGGAAGTTCTTTCATTTGCAGATGTGGTGTCTACAGGTTCAGGATGTACTAATTTGTTCAATTATGAAAAAATTTTGAACAGTCTTCTGGATGAATGTTTAAATCCACTGGTACTTGATGCTGAAGGCATAAATTTATTAAATCTTGAAAAATTAAAAAATCATCGCCAGGAAATTGTATTAACCCCTCATTACGGAGAAATGGCGAGGCTGTTAAATAAGAGTGTTGCAGAAATTAGAGGAAATATAATTGAAACAGCAAGAAGTTTTTCTTTATTTTACAATGCATACCTTGTACTTAAGGGAGCAAGGAGTTTATTATCATGTCCAGATGGCAGCATTTTTATAAACACCACAGGCAATCCGGGAATGGCAACTGCAGGAAGCGGAGATGTGTTGACCGGTATCATAACATCATTTATTGCTCAACAAATAGATATTAAACATGCTCTTATGGCCGCTGTATTCATTCACGGTCTTGCAGGAGACATTGCTGCTAAAAATGTTGGTGAATATTCGCTTATTGCAGGGGACATAATCAAGTACCTGCCGGAAGCATTCAAGGAAATCTCAGTATTCTGAAATTTCCTTTTTTTTATCTTCTTTCAAGTGCAGTAGGGCCTGTTCTTGTCATTTCCACAATTCCAAATGGTTTAAGAAGTTCTAGAAAAGCATTGTTTTTGTCTTCGTCTCCTGTTATTGAAACAATTAAATTTTTATGCTGCACATCAATTATGTTTGCTTTGAAAATATTCACTATCTGCACTAATTCAGACCTTTTTTGCCCTTCAGAATTCACTTTTATCATCATAAGCTCACGCTGTACGGAGGACTCAGATGAAAGTATTGAAATTTTAATAACATTGATAAGCTTATGAAGCTGTTTAGTTATTTGTTCTATTACATAGGAGTCACCGGTTACGGTTACTGTAATCCTTGAGATTTTAGGATCCTGTGTTTCTGCTACATTAAGGCTGTCAATATTGTATCCTCTTCTGGTAAAAAGTCCGGCTACCTTGCTAAGAGTTCCTGAATAGTTTTCAACAAGTATTGACAACAATATTTTTTTGTTTTCGCTCATGACCTTCCTCCTAAACGCGGAACTGAAGAAATTTCAGGATCTACAATGCATTCAAGCACAAATGGGTCATTGTTCTTGAACATTTCCTTAATTGCTTCGTCAATTTCTCCATTGTCTGAAATTTTCATTGATTTGATGCAGTAGGCAGCTGCAATTTTCATAAAATCAGGATTGAACCCGAACTCTATACCGAAGTATGATTGCTTCCCGTAGGAATTTTTTTGAAGTTCCCTTACCATGCCAAGTTTTCCATTGTTAAAAATAATGAATTTAACACCAACGTTGTGTTCTCTGGCAACAGCAATGTCGCTCATGAGCATTTGAAAGCCCCCGTCTCCCATGGAAGCAATTACGAATTCTTCATTTAATGCCATTTTTGCACCTATGGCTGCAGGAAGACTATATCCCATTGTGCCCAGACCTCCGGAAGTAAAGAATCTCTTGTTTAAACCTGCTGAAAAGCTGTGGGCTGCCCATATTTGATTAAGACCTACATCAGCAACCCATGTTCCTTTTTCTCCAAGAAAGTCAGAAATTTTCTTGATTAACAGTCTTGGATTCATGGTAGTATCATGGGAGTAAATTTTCTCCATGTAGTCTTTGCGCATGTGTTGTGAAGCACTTAACCATTCAGCAATGTTTAAGCAGTAATGGCATTCTAATAAATCAGTCAGTATGTCCTTTGCATTTCCTACAATGGGGACAGCTGTTTCAAAATTTTTTCCTATTTCCGCCGGGTCAATATCAATGTGAATAATATTACGGTTAAAGGACTTCTTCATCATTGATGTGGACCTGTCTGCAAAACGTGCTCCAATAACTATCAGCAAATCAGAATCATTCATCATCCTGTTTGCAAAAGGATAGCCGTGAGATCCTATGAGTCCTGCAAAATAAGGGCTTGTGTTAGAAAAAGAGTCTACTCCCATAAGGGTGCACACTACCGGAATTCCTGTTTTTTCAACAAACATGTTAAGTTCATTAAAAGCCTGGGCAGACCTGATGCCTCCGCCTATACAAATTACCGGCCGTTGGGATTTGTTGATCAGTTCAACAGCTTTTTTGATTTGTTTTGCGTTGCCGCTAAGTGTAGGTTTGTATCCTCTTATGTTAACTGTTTCAGGGTAAGAAAAGTCAATTGCAGTCTCTTGAATATCACGGGGAATGTCTATGAGTACAGGGCCCTTTCTTCCGGTGGAAGCAATATAAAAAGCTTCTTTCAGTATTCGCGGAAGTTCACTTGCATGTTTTACAAGATAGCTGTTTTTTGTGAAACATTGAGTTGCTCCGATGATGTCAGCTTCCTGAAACATGTCTCTTCCGATAGTTGATGAGTTTACCTGACCTGTTATAACAACAAGAGGTATTGAATCCATATAAGCCGTTGCAATTCCTGTGATTAAATTGGTGGCACCTGGACCTGAAGTAGCAATACATACTCCAACTTTGCATAGAGCTCGTCCGTAGCCGCTTGCCATATGTGCTGCTGATTGCTCCTGTCTTACAAGTATGTGTTTGACGGCAGAATTACGAAGGGCTTCATAAAGGGGGAGGACTGCTCCGCCGGGATATCCGAATACCAAGTCTACGTTTTCTGCTTCAAAACATTTTACGATTACTTCTGATGCTTTCATTTTCATACGCTTACCTCTTTCTTTTTTTGTAAACAAAAAGCGGGAATTCTCACATAAGGACGAGAATTCCCGCGGTACCACCAAATTTCCATAAAGGCTCTTATTATTATAACGGAATAACCGTTTAATCCTACTGCTACTTCAGATTAAATGCTCCAAAGCTACCTTCAATACAAATTTAACTGTGAAACCTTTCAGCCGGCGAATTTCACTCTCTGTGAGCATTTGTACTTACTCCTCTTTTTCATGGCATGTTTTTAAATTTATCCTATATTATTAGAATCCATATGATTTGTCAAGAGTTAATTTATAAAATAATTTCCACATGTTTATAAAAAATAAAAACCTCAATTTTTCAACTGAGGATTTTATCAATTATATTAATTCAAATAAGTACATATATTGGCTTATATATCTTTATTTTCATCATCTTTCTTAGTATCAGCTGTTGCATTATCTGAAACCTTATTAGCGTGAGCTTTAAATTGTCCCAATGCTTCTCCTAAAGATTTTCCAACTTCAGGAAGCTTGGAAGGACCAAATATTATAAGCGCAATAGCTAATATTAATATAAGCTCTGTTGCTCCAATTCTACCCATAGAGTACCTCCTACTTTATATATGTACATTGTAAATCATTTGTCAATTTTAATCAAGTATTATTAATAAAACGAGGATTGCTCCTCGTTTTTATTAAGCAAATTTTGCATTTAAAAGCTCTACCATTTTTCCTGTAACGTCAGCAGCAACGCCTGCACAACGAGATTTTCTTTCAGGATCACCCATTGCATATCCGGATTTTGCCATGAAGTTTCCTACAGAGTCTGCACACAATATTGAACCTGCTACAGTTGTTGGCAAATTAAGATTTTCTGGCTGATACATTGGAAGTTCAGCTTCTTTGTACCAGTTTTCCAATTCTCCTAATATTGCTTTTGCTGTATCAGCATCACATACTGAACCAATACATGCTGCAGCACATCCCAGTGAACCACATAAAGATGCCTGAGTAAAACCTGCTCCATAGTTTGTAAACATTTGTGATGGGTATTGATTGAATGGATATCCAACCTGTTCAGCTAATGTACCGAAGAACCCTTCGGCTACGCCGCTACCTCAGCCACCTTTTTCTTTATAGCCTGCATAAGCTTTTTCCTGTGCTGTTGCTACGTCGATTTTCTCATATTTAAATGGCCATGCTGGAGCCTGTGATGTATCTACTGCCGCTGCAACAGCTGCTGGTGCTGGTGCTGGTGCTTCGGCTTCCTTAGTTGAACATCCTGTTAAAACTCCTGCAAGAGATCCTGTTACTGCAACGCCTGCTACAGTAAGGCCCATTCCCTTAAGAAAATCCTTCCTTGAAATTTGTTTGTTTTCTGTCATATTATTTCTCCCGATATAATTATAATATGTAAGACAATGTTTGTCTTCATTAATAGTTTAGCATCGAGTGTATGAAAGTTCAAGATATATTTTTGGGTGAACGCATTCGTTAATGTTGAAATATGAACAAAATATTGAGTTTTCAACATTTGTCAAGAAAAATTAAAATAATAACAAAGTCAACTGAGTCCATGGGGTTTATGCCGTCGATGGCTCTTATGTATGGCGTGATTGGTTCTGTCATTTCATTGCAGTCATCTCCTTCAAAGCCTTTCTTTTCCTCTGTTATTCCTATGTGGCAGTGGGCATCTATAATTCCAGGCATTACCCAAAATCCTTCTGCATCTATAGTCGTTGTGATGTTGTACTTACTTTCATCGATTTTTTCTGCAACAATTAATATTTTATGTTCATTAATCAATACACATCCGGATTTATAAGTCACTCCGGCCATAGTTAAAACTGTACCGTTTTTTATGAGCAGCATGATTACCTCTAGATTTTTGTCATGCTTTTATTATTTTTAAAAGATTTGATTTTATTCTTTTATATGAAAACAATATTGTTATTTATATTGCATAGTTAAAAAAATTTTGTAAATACTTTTCTCAGGAGGTGAAACAGATGGATAATAACAGAAACAACAACAATAACAACAACAGAAACAACAACAATAATAACAACAGAAACAACGAAAGAAACAACAATAGCAACGATTTAAGAAACAAGAACAACAATGATTTAAGAAACAACAACAAGAACAATGATAACAACAGAAATGATTTAAGAAACAGCAATAACAACAATAACAACGACAACAACAGAAGATAATCAAGCAGGAGAGATATGATGAATTTACAAAACAATACGCTAGCCCCTCATGAAACTCTTGAAGTTCATGAACTATTAAGATCAGAACTCACTTGTTTAAAAAAACTTCAAGCGAATATGTCCATTGTTCAGGACAATGAACTAAAACAGTTTATGAATGAAGCAATGAATTCTAAACAAAGAAGCATTGAGCAGTTGCAGCAATTTATTGCTTCAGGCTCAGCTATGAACAATGGAGGTATGAAATGAGTTTAATGGATTTAATGGGAAACAATATGAGCTTAAGTGACAAGGACATAGCATTTGACATGCTGAAGGATTCCAAGTTTGGATTGACTGGACTCACAATGGCTCTTGCCGAAACCACAAATCCTCAGCTTAGGCAAATGCTTGGGGCACAGCTGAATAACTGTGTTGTAAGCCATCACAGACTATCTGATATTGCTTTATATAAAGGCTGGTATCAGGCATATGCATCTCCAATGCAGCAAATGCAGACTGATATGCAGGATGCAAGAACTGCAATAATGTAACATTAAGGGCATTCGCTATAGCAGCGAATGCCCTTTTGTTTACACAACAGTGTTGACGGATTTCAATGTGTACTTTCCAACTAATTTTTTAAGATTATTTGATTGCTCTGATAGTTCCTGACTTGCAGCTGCACTTTCCTCTGATAGTTCAATATGCAGCTAATAACCCCAAGCGTTATGCTTAAAAAGATAACCGTGGATAATAACTGGCTACTAACATTAGTTATTTGAAACATTTGTCAAAGAACGCTACCATGTCTGAAGCATGTTGTTATATGGTCATTGATAACACCTGTTGCCTGCAAATGGGAATACACAATTATTGTTCCGAGAAACTTAAATCCCCTTTTTTTCAAATCCAGGCTTACCTGATCCGAAAGGCTAGAGGATGCAGGAACCTGAGAAATATCCTGCCAGTTGTTCACCAAAGGCTTATTGCCTGTAAATCCCCAGATGTAGTTGTCAAAGCTTCCGAATTCCTTTTGAATTTCCATAAAACATTTGGCATTGTTAATAGAAGCGTTAATTTTCAGCCTGTTTTTTACTATTCCCTTGTCCTGCATGAGTTCTTCAACCTTATTTTCATCATATTCTGCTACTTTCATATAATCAAATCCGTCATATGCTTTGCGGTAATTTTCTCTTTTTTTCAATATGGTGAGCCAGTTAAGGCCTGCCTGTGCCGATTCAAGCACAAGAAACTCAAAATGTTTCCTGTCATCATGTACAGGAACTCCCCATTCTTCATCGTGATATTTTACATACAGCTCATTGTCGCCGCACCAATCGCATCTGTCCATCTTAACACCCCTTTTATCTTTGTAATTAAAAATACACCAAATTCTCCATACATGCAACAAAAAAGACGGAAACTTTCCACCTTAAATTTATGACAAACCCCGGCGTTGTCATCCTGAACGATAGTGAAGAATCTCATCTTCATTGAAAACATGAGATTCTTCGGGCTACCCCTCAGAATGACAACGTCCAAATTTACTTTGCCATCAAACTGAGACGGAAATATTCTGTCTTTTTATTCCATAATGTCAAATATCTTTACCAATTGATCCGGATTTTCTCCCATACCAGAGTCGCTGCCTGCTTCCCGCTAATATAAAACCTTCCTGTCTCCGGGAATGTTTTGTTTATAGTTATCTTGCTGGAAACCAGCTCTTTGTGTTGTTTGCTATCTTAACCAGCAACAGCATTGTTGGAACTTCTGTGAGCACGCCTACGGTTGTTGCAAGGGCTGCAGGAGATGTAGGACCAAAAAGCGCAATGGCTACGGCTACTGCAAGTTCGAAGAAGTTTGATGCACCTATCATTCCTGCAGGTGCGGCAATGTCATAAGGAAGCTTCACGAATTTGCATGCCAGATATGCAATGAAGAAAATCATAAATGTCTGCAGCGTCAAAGGCACTGCTATTAAAGCAATGTGCAGAGGATTGTTAAGTATTACTTCGCTCTGGAAAGAGAATATCAGAACTAATGTAAGAAGCAGTCCTATAGTTGTTGCATTGTCAAACTTGGACAGGAACTGATTTTCAAAGTATTCAATGCCGTTTTTCTTTATTACATTTATTCTTGTAAGTATTCCTCCGGCAAGAGGTATTACAACAAACAGCACAACAGATAATATCAATGTGTCAAGAGGCACACTTACATCACTTACTCCCAACAGGAATTTTACTATGGGAACAAATGCTGCAAGGATAATAAGGTCATTTGTTGCAACCTGTACCACTGTGTATGCAGGATTACCCTTTGTCAGAGTGCTCCATACAAAGACCATGGCCGTACAAGGAGCGGCACCAAGTAGTATGGCACCTGCAAGATATTCCTTTGCCAAGTCAGGAGCAATGAAATTTTTAAAAACAACATAAAAGAAAAATGAAGCAATTGCATACATGGTGAACGGTTTAATAAGCCAGTTTGTAGCCCATGTAATATACAGACCTTTTGGATTGTTTCTGATATTTTTCAGGCTCTGGAAATCAACCTTCATCATCATTGGATAAATCATTATCCAAATGAGCACGGCCATTGGTATTGATATTTTTGCATATTCAAACTTGTTTAAAAATGCAGGCAAAGCCGGCATAAACCTGCCAATGAGAACCCCAACAATCATGCAAAGGGCCACCCATAGCGATAAATATTTTTGAAAAAATCCTATTCCTGATGAATTTTCACTACCCATAATATTCCTCCAACTCTATTATTTTTTATTTTGCGCGCACAAATCCTGTTTCCTGCAGTTTTCAAAATTTCTGCAGTCTGATTCATACCAAGGAAGCTGACTTATTTTATTAATAACATAATCATATAATTCCTTGTTTTCTCTTATAAATTCTTTGTTTATTTTGTAATATGTCCACTTTGCATTTTTGTAGCTTTCCAAAATGCCTGCTCTCCTGAGAATGGTTAGATGCCTTGAGGCATTGGACTGAGTAAGCTCCAGGCACTCTTCAATTTCACATACACACATTTCGTTTTTTAGAATCTGAGCAAAAATTCGCAGCCTTGTTTCATCTGATAAAGCTTTTAATATTTCTATCAAATCATATACCCCTCATTTGAAATTTTATGTGCAAGCTCTTTAACCTTCTTTTCAATCTCTGCTATTATTTTTTCAAATTCCTCATCGCTTTTTCCTGTTGGATCATCAAGACCCCAATCTTCCTCGTACTTGCTGTCAATAAACGGGCATACTACATTACATCCCATTTTAATTGTTATATCAATTTCAGGAAGTTCAGTGATCAATTTAGAATATTGAGTTTGTTCCATATCTATATTGTAAATCTTTTTAATCAATCTTACTGCATCCTGATTTATTTGAGATTTTGTTTCAGTTCCTGCTGAATAGCTTTCAAAAACATCTCCTGCAATATGCTTTCCAAGTGCTTCAGCCATTTGGCTTCTGCATGAGTTATGCACACAGATAAATGCTACTTTCGGTTTATTGTTCATATATCCTCCTTGATTATTGTTGTATATATATTATATCAACATATGCTCATATGTCGATATGAAATTTGTAAATAAAATGTAATTTTTTTGTAAACACTACTTATCATAATTAAATTTTTATTTATTACATTGACAACAATCTATGTTTAATGCTATTCTTTTAAAATGGTATTAAAATATACATAAGCTGGATACAAAAAAACAAAAGAGGTACATATGGAACAATTTAAAAAAATTACTATAGAGCATAAAGACATACTGACTGAATATTTAAGTTTTAGAAAGTACAGGGTATGCGACTTAAGCGTCGGAAACCTCATATTATGGTCAGATGTTTACAACACTCAGTTTGCAGTCGCAGGAGATAATCTTTTTATAAAGTTTGTCGAAGGCAACGATGAATATTTCACATTCCCTGCAGGAAAAGGTGATTTAAAGCAATCATTTGAATGGTTGTTTGATTACTGCAAAAAACATGACAAGGAGTTCAAATTGAACGTTGTAGACCCTTCCATGTTTGAGGAAATAGAAAATCTTTATCCCGGAATGTTTGAAATTTCTTATCAAAGGGACAATGCAGACTATGTGTACAATGTTGAAGATTTAAAAAATCTTTCAGGCAAGAAGTACCACGGCAAGAAAAATCATGTGAACAAGTTCAAGAAAACGCACATAGACTGGTCCTATGAAAAAATAACTGACGAAAACACCCCTGAATGCATTGATATGGTAAAGGAATGGTGTACACAGAACGGCTGCTGCGAAGATAAATCCAAGGCAGATGAAATATGTGTGCTCATAAAAGGCCTTAAATTAAGAAAAGAACTGAACATGCTCGGCGGAATAATCAGATTAGAAGGAAAAATCATAGCTTTAACATTGGGTGAACAATCTGGTGATGACATGTTTATAATACATTTTGAAAAGGCATTTTCTAATATAGACGGTGCATATCAGATGATAAATCAGCAGTTCATCATAAACGAACTTGCAGGAAACTTTACTTACGTAAACCGCGAAGAAGACATGGGCGTTGAAGGATTAAGAAAAGCAAAGGAATCCTACTACCCTGCTTTTATGGCCGAAAAAGGAATTGTTGTCAAGAAATAATCTTCACCAGTTCGCAGGGGCAAATCTTATGTCTACATACTGAAATCCAGGTTCACAGCCAAATGTTAATATACGGTGCGTAGGGGCGGATCTTGTGTCCGCCCGTGTTTATTAAATATTGACTACCTCTTTAATATAAAGAGGTTTTTTATTTTGTTCAGATATATTTAAAATTCGCTTTTTTAAATAACCTTAAAAACAATAAGTCATAATTATTAAATGCATTTTATTGAATACACCTTATATAATGTATTCCATATTGTTAAGTGCTGTGATAAAATCATCCCATTCTAAATCTGATTGAAAACAAATTATTTAAATATAAATTACTATTTGGAGGATACATGTATAATTCAAGTTATCATCGAGAAGAAATTGAAAAAGTATACGGAAAAATAAGTCCTTTTGAACTTAAGGACAAATTGATAAACCTTGCAGAGGATTCCAGCAAGGGAAGCGCCCATTCATTGCTTGATGCAGGAAGAGGAAATCCCAACTGGATTGCTGCAACACCTAGAGAAGCTTTTTTTACATTTGGACAATTTGCTGTTCTAGAAAGCCGCAGAACGTGGAACCAGGGAGACCTGTCAGGTATGCCCAAGAAGGAAGGAATAGCTGAACGTTTCAAGGAATTTGTTAAAAACAATCCAGAGGCTCCTGGAATTAATTTGCTTAAAAAGATGATTAATTATGGTATCACCGTTAAATGTTTTAATGCAGATGCCTGGATTCATGAACTTGTTGATGGAATTATTGGCGACAATTATCCTCAGCCTGACAGAATGCTGCGCCATGTGGAACTTGTAGTCAATGATTACCTGATTCAGGAGCTTTGCTACAATGAACCACTGGAAAGGAAGTTCAACACATTTGCTGTTGAAGGTGCTACTGCTGGAATGTGCTATATTTTCGATTCTCTCATAGCAAACAACATATTGTCCAGAGGTGACAAAATTGCGTTGATGACTCCTATTTTCACTCCATATCTGGAAGTCCCTCATTTGCCCAGGTATAATTTCGAAGTCGTTAATATTTCAGCTGATGAAATTGATGAAAAAGGAAGACACACGTGGCAGTATCCTGAAGGTGAACTGGACAAGCTGAGAGATACGTCTATCAAAGCATTGTTTGTTGTAAATCCAAACAATCCTCCGTCAGTTGCAATGAAGGCAGAGACTGTAAAGCAGCTAAAGGATATAGTAAAAAATTCAAACCCTGATTTAATGATTATTTCAGACGACGTATACAGTACATTTGTAGACAATTTTGTTTCCATAATGGCAGATTTGCCATACAACACCATTGGCGTTTATTCCTACTCCAAGTACTTCGGAGTAACCGGATGGCGCCTTGGAACCATTGCATTATATGAAGACAATGTATTTGACAAACTGTTGAGAGAGCAGGATGAAGACAGAAAAGGTAGAGCAAGAAGGCGTTATTCCGGCTTATCAACTGATCCTGACAAGATTCCGTTCATAGACAGGATTATAGCCGACAGCAGACAGGTTGCTCTCAACCATACTGCAGGACTTTCCACACCACAGCAGGTTCAGATGGCATTCTTCTCACTGTTTGCCATAACAGACAAGGAAAACACATACAAAAAATTAACCAAAAGCATATGCCGCCGCCGTAAAAAACTGTTGTTTGACGGATTGGGCCTGGAACTTAATGTTGATGCTTACGATGCAGCTTACTACACTCACTTTGATCTTCTGGAATGGGCTACAACAAACTACAACGTTGAATTTGCCAGGTATCTGCAGGACAATTACAAACCGGTTGACATTCTCATACGTCTTGCTGAACAATCATCCATTGTGCTTATGAACGGCAGCGGATTTGGAGCTTCTGAATGGTCCATAAGAATTTCTCTGGCTAATCTAAGCGACGAATCATATTCCAAAATTGGCGAAATCCTTTATGATATTTTAGGAAAGTATGTTGAAGAATGGAAAGCATCCAAGTAATAAATTGGGACTGTTGAATTAAGCATATTCATGTCATCCTGAGCATTAGCGAAGGATCTCATCTTTTGAATTATGAGATTCTTCGGCTAAAGCCTCAGAATGACGTGATAATAAGCACTAATGCGCAACAGCCCCATTATATTTACAATTAATTATTCTCTTTCATAACCTTGTAAAAATGTTTAAGGTTATCAGGAACAACATATTCAACTTCCTTGTAACTGCTGTTTGAACTTCCTCCGTACACTTCCTTAAGAATTCCTTCAATTATCATTGCCTTAGGCGGTTCAGTATATTCATTTCCCTGATAAATCCAAACCCTGCAGTCTACTTCATCACCGCACAAATCTCCGCAGGACTCACAGAGACTTTCCTTGTATTCCATTTGTATATCCTGTCCATTTACACGAATTGTCGGAGATGTGAGGAATTGGTATTTTACAGCCAGTTCTTCAGTGTTTACATTGACCTTGTTTATTACAACATCTGTTCCTGTCGCTTCCAGAACATGAGAGACATCCTTCAAAGCCTCATCAAGATTGCTTTCTGCTCCCTGACATCTCGTACACACACTTAAATCCAGGAACAAAAAGTCTATAGTAATTTTTTTCCTCTCAGATTTAACTTCCTCTTTGCTTGAACAACATCCGGTTGAACCTGAGCAACATGAACTTTTCTTTTTGATACCGGTTATACGCCCTAAAACTTCTTTTTCATTATCCATTTATCTTCTCCTTTACTACAAGATTTCAAAATCAGTCAAACTACTTTATTAAGCATACTTTTCATACATTTAAATATAAAACATCGATATTCATCTATGTTTTATTATATTTTATATATAGACATATGTCAATATTCTTGATGTCGTTTATTTAAAGTCATAAATTTTCGCAAACATATTGACATTTATCTATGTATTGAATATAATAAAATAGATAGTCGTCAATGTATAGTAATGAAAATTAATCACTAAATCATAATACAGAATCAAAGGAGAACTAATGTTTATATTTCAATGGTTGAATAACCAATTACTTAAAATGGAGTGGCTTTCCAATTTAATAAAGCTTATGGTAGAAAATGTTTTTGGTCTCAGTGTCCAGGAAAGAATTGGTGGAAGCATTCACTTTTTCATATATGATGTTATTAAAATATTCATATTGCTTTCAGTGTTGATATTTGCAATTTCATATATACAAAGCTATTTTCCTCCTGAAAGAACAAAAAAAATATTAGGAAGATTCAATGGAATATCAGGTAACATCCTGGGAGCCTTGCTAGGAACAGTAACTCCCTTTTGTTCATGTTCTTCAATTCCGTTGTTCATTGGATTCACAAGTGCAGGGCTGCCCATAGGCGTGACATTTTCATTTTTAATATCATCGCCATTGGTTGACCTGGCATCAGTGTTGTTGCTGGCAAGTATTTTCAACTGGAAAATTGCTATAGCTTATGTTGTGGTTGGTCTTGTGCTTGCAGTATTAGGAGGAACTATAATCAGCAAGTTGCATCTTGAAGAATATGTAGAACCTTTTGTATATGGAAACAAATCAGTTGATCTGGAACAGGAAGATTTGACAGTTAAGGACAGAATAGATTTTGGAAAAGAACAGGTTAAGTCAATAATAAAAAAAGTATGGATGTACATTTTAATAGGAGTAGGCATTGGTGCAGCAATACACAACTGGATTCCGGAATCTGTCATAAGTGCAATTCTGGGCCAGGACAAATGGTATTCAGTACTTATAGCAACATTTGTCGGTGTACCAATGTATGCAGATATATTCGGAACATTGCCCATTGCAGAAGCTTTGGTTGCAAAAGGAGTAGGACTTGGAACAGCACTTTCCTTCATGATGGGAGTTACAGCCTTGTCACTGCCTTCAATGATATTGCTTAAACAAGTTGTGAAGCCAAGACTTTTATGGACTTTCTTTGGATTGGTAACTGTGGGTATAATAATCATCGGATATGCTTTTAATGCCTTCGGGTATATATTTATTTAAATTATAAGGAGAATATTATGATAATTAAAATTTTAGGATCAGGCTGCAAAAACTGTGTAGCTTTAAAAGAAAACACAGAAGCTGCCCTCAAATCAACAGGAATTGATGCAGAAGTAATTAAAGTTGAAGCGATGAAAGACATTGTATCATATGGTGTAATGCAGACACCTGCATTGGTTATTGACGAAAAAGTCATGTCTTACGGTAAAGTTCTTAAGCCTAAAGATATAGAAGCAATACTTCAAAAAGTGAAATAGCAGATGATAAATAAAGAAGAGGTACGCCTCTTCTTTTTATATAACATTTATTTAATTGATGTTAAATCAGTGATAAAATTTTGAAACTGTTCTATCTTTTCTACATTCAAAGAATAGTGCATCCACTTACCTTCTTTTCTGGAATCCACAAGTCCGCATTCAGTTAAAATTTTCATATGGTGTGATAATGTAGGCTGCTTTATGTTAAAATCAGCCAGTATCTTGCATGCACATTTTTCACCGCTTGTGAGGGTATGTATTATCATCATTCTGTTTACATCTGACAATGCTTTAATTATTTTATAACTTTCTTCAAACTCTTTATCTTCCATGATTCTCCTCATTAATGATGTTGAAATAATTTATTTCCGGTTAAAATGTTATTTACATTCATTATAACATCATGCATGAATTTTATCAAATCCAACATTGTCAATAAGTTAAATTTAAATAAGATTGAGTTCTTTTGCGATGCTATAAAATATATCAACAATCTTTGGATCATAAAATGTGCCACTGCAAGCTATAATTTCTTTTGTTGCTTCAGACTCATGCATTGCCTTGTGATAAGGTCTGTCGTTTGTCATGGCATCAAAACTGTCAACAACAGCAAGAATACGGCACTCAATTGGTATATCTTCTTTTGACAGTCCAGAAGGATAACCTGTACCATCCCATCTTTCGTGATGATGGAAAATTAGCGGAGCAATATCCTTAATTTCCAATGATTCCAAAGCAATTCTTTCACCAATTGACGTGTGAGTCATCATAACCTTCCATTCATCTTCTGTGAGCTTTTCCGGCTTTTTCAAAATGCTGTCCGGAATACCGATTTTTCCTATATCATGAAACTTGGTCAGCAAAATCAGACGGTCCATTTGATCCTGATGTAAAAGCAGTGCCTCTCCTATTAGAACAGCCAATTTTTCCATTCGCACCACATGTCCTTCAGAAACATAATCCTTTGCTTCCAAAGCCTTCATGAGGGTTTTTACAAAAGTGCCTCTTGTACTTTCCTTCTTGAGAAGCTTGTTCTGATACATATTGTTATCAGCTACTTGAAACAAGTATTCCATATTGACAAGTCCAATTGTATGGTGAGAATATCCATAAGCAACAGACATATTGCCGTTTGGTGCAGTAAAATTATACTGCTCAATTTTCAAGGAAAGAGTATTAAGCAGCTTTTCCACTTGTTCCTCTCCAACACTCTCAAGTATGACCCCGAACTCATCCCCTCCAATGCGCGAAATATGTCCATAATCTTCAAATACTTCACGGATAATATTTGCGGTGTCAATAATTATCCTATCACCAGCAAGATGACCCAATGTGTCGTTGATAAACTTGAGTCCATTCAAATCTATTGATACAGCCGTTATTTTCTCTATTTCTTTTCCGTTGTATTTATTCATGGTTTCTTCAAAACATCTGCGGTTGTAAAGATTTGTCAGATTATCCCTCTCAACCAAATCTCTCAGTCTATGTTCCATAATGATGCGCTCCGTCATGTTTCGAAGCATAATTAGGATTTCATTGCTTTCTGACTGATGAAAACGGGCTTCATAATAATAAGACTTTCCATCAATTTCCAACTTCAGTTCCTTTATGTAAACAGATTGTCCCAGCTGCACCTTAAGTGCAGCACTGCTTAAAGTTTCCATGATTTCACTGTTGCTAAGAAAATGTTTAAGTATATAATCGTCATTCCTTGATGCTGCTGTAACCGGACTGATGTTTCCGTAGGGATTGCTCACAAGCAAGATATCAGGAATTGTTGAAATAATAGCCTTATTTCGTGCATTGATTTTTTCAAGATCCTGTATTTTATTCTGAAGCTCCGGGTAATAATTTTTACGAAATGAATCCTCTCCTAATCCAATAATAGAGTCTCTGCTGAAATTTTTCTTGTTCTTTTGGCCATATGAGTTTTCCATAAAAACAATCACCGCCGTCCTTTAATAAATTTTTTTACTGAATTTTCAATATTATATTTCATTATAATTCCTTACTTTTCCTTAGAATCTTTTTAAAGATTGCTCTTATCTCTTCCTTGGTGACAGTTTTGGGATTTGTGATTATGCAGGGGTCTTCCATTGCATCATCTGACAGCTTGTCTAAAATGTCATCATTCAATGCTTCTACTTCCTCGTAATCTTTAACTCCAAGGTTAATTCTCAATGTTTTAATCTTTTCAATCAGACTTTCTTTTATCTCATAACTATTTTTGTCTTTTATTTCCAAACTAAGCTTTTCTGCAATATCTGTATAACGCTGTGGCACAGCATCAAAATTCAAGTCAATAACATGTTCAAGCAAGACGCTGTTGCATTCACCATGAGGTAAATCAAGAAGCCCTCCCATGCTGTGTGCCATTGCATGAACCAGCCCAAGACTCGCATTTGAAAAAGCAAGACCTGCGTGGAGAGAACCAAGCATCATCTTAAACATGGTATCAACACTTCTTTCCCTCTTTACTGATTCCTCAATATTTTCCCCAATAATGTGTATGGCCTCAAGGGCATGTACATTTGCAAGATTCGAGTGTGCATTTGAAACATAAGCTTCAATTGCATGAGTCAAAGCATCCATACCGGTACATGCTGTGAGATAAGTTTCTAAAGTCATGAGGGGAACAACATCCAGCAGAGCAAGGTCCGGTACAACCTTCTTGCTGATAATTGCTTTCTTCACCATATTAGCCGTATCATAAATTATAGCAAACTGTGACACATCTGCTGATGCGCCGGCAGTTGTTGGTATGCAAATAAGTGGAGGTCCGGGAAAATTTATTTCATCAACTCCTTCATAATCCAGAATACTTCCGCCATTGGTTGATACAATGCTTATTCCCTTTGCACAGTCAATAGGGCTGCCTCCTCCAATGGCAATAATCAAGTCACACTTTTCAGAAATAAACATTTCAGCTCCCTGCATGACTTCACTGTCTCTTGGATTTGATGTCACATGACTAAACATACAATAATCAGGAACACGATTTTTAATCTCTTCCAGTATATCCATGAACCATGGAAGAGAAAGCAAATTCGCATCTGTTACAACCATTGGTTTCTTTGAAGCGAAATGCATAATATATCTTCCTATCATCAGTCTTGCATCAATCCCGGTAATAATTTCAGGTGCAACGAATTTTCTTAATTCAGTAGTTATTTCCATAAAGCCTCCCTCCCATCTATTACTAAAATTTATACCCTATGGCATAATCCATAATCAACATAATAATTAATTTCTGCACAAGTAAAACGATATTTCAAAAATTATATCATATGCCATATTTATTTTGAAGTTTTTATTTCAAAAATTCATATATTGTTCAGGCCAAATTTCCTATTGCTATCTTTAAAATAAAGAGATCAATAATTTTTTTCCGGATGGACATTAATAAATATAGGTATGTCTTCTATTCTGTAATAAAAATAAACGTCCTCTTCATTAAAATAATAAATTTCATCATTGCTTTTGACAATATACTCTTTTGACTTATTGTTTAAAACATATATGTTATCATGAATTTTCTCATATTCACCCTCTTCGAGGACATCGAACTGCTTATATCTGCAGTAATAATTATTATTATCAAAAACAAAATATTCTACCTCTCCCGTTATAGCTTCCCCCATAATATAAGTACCAACAATATTTTTGTTCACTTGTTTTTCTACATTCAATATAAATAATATCAATATCAATATTATTAACATAATGTATTTATAATTTTTCTTTAAATACTTTTCTGTTTTACTGATAAAGTTTCTCATAGTACCCCCGTTTTGATTTGATAATTTTTCTTGCTGCTAAAAGCGACTAATTATTTAATGATTATTTTATTATAATTATATTGGCAAATTGGAAATAGGTAAAGTATAATAATAATAAAAAAGATGATTTCTGCATTCATAAATCATCTTTTTTATTAAAGTCAAATATTTTGATTATAAGTTTTTTCTAATAATAATGCTAAATACCAATATATTGCTTCACAGTTCTTTTCTGGCTTTATATTATAAACATTCAACCGAACACCCCCCGCATTCAAATTGCATATTAATTGTACTCCCACTATTTGATAAAATCAACTATATTAATGCTTTTATTATTAAGTATTAATTTGGTTTATACCTATTCATTTAAAACGCAAAATCACCTATTGGTAATGTACAAATAGGTGATTCCTTACTTTTAACAAAATTTGACTAAATCTCATTTTTATAACTATTAACATAGAAATTTTATAAATGTATAGTGATAAGTTAGCTGTTTTCTATTAATTATAATCCTTTTACAACGAAATAATTCTTAAGAACTAATATCCAATCTTAGCAATTGTGATTTTGTGCATTTAAATTTGGATTTAGATTATTAATTGCTTCCGTTTCAGTTTCTGCTGCCATGTTTTTATAACATACATACCAGAATGGACATTCATAACCTAATTCAGCAGCTGAATCGACTCTGTTAATAAGGTCTTCATATGTATGAACTGGAGGAGCCAAAACTGGATCACCAGGCTGCCATGCAGCAGGAGTGTGATAATTAGAATTTTTAGTTACTTGAAGCGCATCAATAATCCTTAACAGTTCTACAGCATTTCTTCCGTTGGTATGAGGCATTGTAACAATTGCCACTATTTTTCCTTCAGGGTCTATTAAAAAAGCATCTCGTACAGATTCTTCATATGTCCTGTCTGCATTAACCATCCCATAAAGATCTGAAATTTCTTTATCGTTGTCTGAAATAACAGGAAATGGAACGGTTATTCCCGTTTTATTGAAAACATCATATACCCATGCTAAATTTGCAAAATTGTTATCCGTAGTCAGTGCAATTATTTGTACATTTCTTTTTAGATATTTTGGATAATAATAGGAACCCATAATAATTTCAGTGGTTGATACCGGAGAAAAAGCTGCAGGATGACTGAATAATACAACCCATGACCCTCTGTAATCTGATAAATTAATATATCCGTGAGTGGATAAAGCCCTGAAATCAGGTGCCAGCCTTCCAACGGTCACGGTATTTATTCTATCTTGATCTGTTATGTTCGTAGACATATTATCACCTTATATTTAGATTTATGTTATTACAATATGTTATAATTTGTAAATTGATATAAAAATTGAATAACATTAATAAATAAAGTTGTGATAAGCAGAAACTTTTATTGTATTATTAAATAATATTGTCAACAAAATATAAGTTTAATATGTAACATGTTTAAAGTAATATGCGTTATTATTAATTAGTGTTATTCCGGTATTATCATGACTATACACTTGGCATACTTCACAACATGGGCTGTTACTGATCCTATCATTTGAGTCCACCCTTTTCGTGTCGATTTTGTCATTATTATGATATCCGTTTCATCAGATTCTGCAAATTTCAATATTTCTTCACCGGCATCGCCTACTCTCACATGTTTTGTTACATTGAAACCTTCAAGTTTGCTGGCAACTTCATCTAAAAATGGCATTGTTTCTTCTTTGATTTGCTTGTAATCTGATTCAGATCTAATTCCTTCATCTTCCTTGACGAGAATTATTGAAACATCAACCTGATCTGGTTTGTAAAGAGTTTTTACCAAATCAATTGATTTGAAACTTCTTTTGCTGCCGTCAATAGGCAATAGTATTTGTTTCATACTTATCTCCTCTCTATTCTTATATGACTTTATGATTTGAATTATGATACAACAGTTTCTTATGGGTCATGTCTATTCCAAAGGCACCCAGCGGAGCAGTAATAAGTATTGCTATTACAGCAACAGTAAGAACAATTTGGCCGCATGAAAGCCCCATTGCAAGAGGCACTGAACCAATTGCTGCCTGAACAGTTGCTTTAGGTGTATAAGCTATCATACAGAAAAGACGTTCTTTATTTGACAACTGTGTTTTAAGTAAGCAGATATAAACTCCAATCATCCTGAAAATCAGCACACCTGCTATGAGCAATATTGAACTTATTCCGGCAGCGGCAGCATACTCAATATCAACTGCAGCACCTACAAGGACAAATAAAATCAATTCAGCTGCAACCCACAGTTTAGAAAACTTTGAAGATATGCGTACTGCAAGATTTTGATTGTTTTTTTGCACAATTATACCCATGCTCATTACTGCCAGCAATCCAGAAAAAGGCAGAATTCCTGTTAGTTTGTCTTCTGCAGCAACAAGTAAAAATGCAATGCTCAGCATTACTATAACCTTATATGAGTCTCTCATGTGAAATTTCTTAAACAACTCCAGTATCAAAAGTCCCACAGCAATTCCACCAACCAGTCCCAGAACAATTGATATTGGAATCTCAAGGAAGCTGGAGGCTGAAATACCTTCTCCCATGGCCAAACCGGTAAACGAAGTAAACATTACTATGACAAAAACGTCATCAACTGATGCTCCGGCTAATATAAGCTGAGGAATGCTTTTATCAGTGCCGTAGCCATTTTCCATGAGATTAAGCATCTTCGGAACAACCACAGCCGGAGATACAGCTCCAACCACAGCGCCCATAATTGCCGCATCAAGTAATGAAACTCCTAATAACTTTGGTGCAAGCAGAATCATTCCTACCATTTCAAAGCAGGCTGGAACAAAGCACATGAGAACAGCCGGTCTTCCCACCTTGATTAAATCCTTAATATCCAGAGACAGTCCTGCTCTTGCAAGAATTATTATCAGAGCCAGCTTGCGCAGCTCGGCTGATATTCCTAGTATTGAACTATCAAGTAGATTTAGTACATGCGGACCAAGAACAATTCCTGTTAAAAGCATACCTAGTAGACTTGGCAGCTTTAGTTTTTTAAAAACCGAGCCCGTCAACATTCCTATTAAAAAAATCAAAGCTAAACTTGTTAGCATAAATACCTCCTGATTGTAATGTAAATTATTATGTATGATTCAGAATCATTAAATTATGCTTTCAAGAATATAACTATGACTCTGTAAAATTAAAAATTTGTGACTCTTATTTCATCGCCTCTTACACTAAGGCCACAGATACTGTTGCCCCAATCTTTGGATAATTTCGATTCAGATAAAATCCGTCATTTATACGTGTGTGGGAACAGATTAAGAGCCGGTGAACTTTCTCCTCCTTAAATCATTTCACTTGATTAGTTAAAAAAATAAACCAAACATACCATACATTAAACAAAAAAATCCTACAAATGAAAAAATAACATCTGTAGGAGTCATCAGCTTATGCATTTAAGGGCGAACTCCATCGCCATTTAATATATTAAATTATCTTATATTTGTTAGATTATATCATTCAGGCTGTATTATTACAAGATTAATTTGCTTTTTTAGCTGCAAATATGCACCCCTACAAAAGCACCTATTGGTTATAACCCAATAGGTGCTTCATTGTAATTTTATTTATATATCTAGTCTATGTAGCTTTAAAACAAAGTTTGACAACATAACTTTAAAAAACGTTGAAATTTCGTTAGCTATTTTTTACGGTTTTAAAACAAAGTTTGACTAAATTATTTTGAATATCAAGATAGTTTTTAAAATAAAGTTTGACAAAATAAGTACTCGTAAATTCTTAATTAATAGGGTTTAAACATTTTTCATTATATTCTATGATTTCTTTTTCTTTTATAAAACTATTTATCTTATCTAATTCAGTTATATGTCCTATTAAATATGAATTGACATTTTTAGTACATGCACACGGATATATATCACCATTATATGTAATATATAAAACATTGCTTCCCCCTTGGCACTTTTTTGAATTAAAAAATGGTCTACATGAAATTTTCTCAGGAAAACCTGAAACAGTAATTTTTGTTTTATATAAATTGATATTTTTAATAATTTTATATATTACGTTATTTTGTTCTTCAAGTGATACGCCAATATCTGACCAATTACTTTTAGCACTTCCAGAACAAACTAATCGTAATATTCTTATTTCATCAACACCTAAACATGCTAACTCATTTATAATTTCATCTATTTTATTCAAATTATATTTATTTAATACAAGATGAATTTTTACCTTTATGCCAATATTAATTAAATTATAAATAGTATTAATTGTTTTATCAAAAGAATTCTTATTATTAGTAATATAATCATGTATTTTGGGATTAGTATGATATATAGAAAAATAACAATCACTTATACCTGCTAATTTAAGCTTTTGAAAATACTCACAATTAACTTCATTTGTAAAATCAAGAATTCCAGTTGTAAACAATCCAATATCTATATTTTCACTTACATTCTTTAAATTAGCAACATTAGACATTAGGCAATCATCTAAAAGCGGTTCTCCACCTGTTAAGTATATATGGGTTGGACAATTAATTAGATTTAATAATCGAATGATATCATCTATGCTAAATCCCCTTGCTCTTTGTTGACGCATTTCTATAGAAGAGCAGTGTTTACAATTTAATAAACATCTATTTTCAGTTTCAATTTGAATTTCATAGAATTTATTCATGAGATTCACCAACTTGTTTCTCATATTTAGTAAATCTTAATTTATTCTTATTCAATTTTTCAATATATTTTTCCTCAAGATTAATATCTAATTGATATATTAATTTAATTACATAGATAAATATATCAATTATTTCCTCAGACAAGTTCTCCCTTATTTCATTGAGATTACAGTCTCCACGAATTACCTTTTTAACCAAATTAGATGATTCTCCAAACTCTCCAATCATGCATAAAAGTAAATATTCTAAATTTTCAATATTTTCATCAGTAATTTTCTTATCCCAGCTAAACTTGCCTGCGTGCTCACTATCAAACTTTTTCTGCATTTCAATAATCTGTTCAATTGTCATATATATTTATCTCCTTCCAAATTCAGCATTAAATTCTGCATAGCATTAGATAATTCATCTTCATACTTTTTTATTTCAAGGTAGTTTGATGTTCTGCTTCTTTCCCTTTTTAAAACATCTAATTTATCCAAAACAATGATAAGCATGTCCATAATTGTTTTATAACCATCTGCTTCCGCTATCGCATTTTTAAGATGCAATAAGCCTTCATTTTGTATTACAGTTTCAGAAGACTCAACTTTATCTTTAAGCAATTTAACGATTTCACTTTTATTGTTATTTAGTACTAACTTTGTTAATTGAGCCTCTGTCATTATATCAATTTTTGATTTTTTAAAGCATCCGTATTTCTCCTTGAATTGTGCTCTAAATGCAAGAACATTAATCGATATATTATTAATAGTTCTTATTGAATCTAATATGTCTTTTGCCATAATATAGATTTCGCAAAGATTTATTTTTAAAAAATGATTAACTTCTAACGCTCTCATATAAAGGCTTACTATTAAATTATTTCTATTTTCATTTTCAAAACCAAACTGAATAATATCAAAAGATGGTAAAAAGTTATCATTACTATTAACTACATTACTAAAATTAATTAATGGTATAATCGCTCTACTACTCGTCGCCTTATTATTTAACTCCTCAATAATATAATCCGTACCCCACTTATCTTTATATTTCATATATTGGCCATGATTATAATACAAGTTATCTGGTAATTCAGGAGAATTCCAATCCTTCGCAAGTTCTAAGCTATCATTAAAATGTTCTAATATACTTTTTTCAAAACTTTCAAATGTCATTGTACACTCGAATTTTAGATTCATTAAAAACCCATAGTTCTTAGTATCTTCTACAATATTATCATAAACTTTTTGAAGTGAATGTCCATAATAATTATTTGTTTGTGGCTTTTCGTATTCCAAAATTGAATTATATGAATCTAAGTCGTTACTAAATCTATAATTTGTAATTGATTGTATTATAGTACCTCTTATATCTATTAAATTGAATTGATTATTAATATCTTCTACTGGCTTAAACATAGGCCCAACACCTATAACCAAACATCTTTGTCCAATTTTTATGTTCTTATATCCATGTGTATGACCATGTAAAATTGCAAGAGCATCCCTTTTTTCTATTTCATCTATTAACTTATATGCATTTCTAATAGAAGATTTATCATCATCGTTTTCACTCATTAAGGCATGATGAACAACAAAAATAGAAGGTTTTTCACATGCTATTTCAGATAATGAAGATATATCGATTTTCCCAAACTCATGACTTTTATGGTAAATAGAATTTAGAAGTATTAGGCTAATCTCATTATACTCTCTAACATAAATGTTTTCTTGAGAGTTAAATGTATAAGGTGAAGTTGTAAATTTAGAAATCAATTTATCATAATCATTAAGAGTACCATAACATAAGTCGTGGTTACCAGGCACGAATTCAAAACTAAATATATAATCTTTATAAAGATCTTTAATATAACCAAGAATAGTTTCTGCTTTTTCAAACATAGTTGCATCGCCTTGGTCAACTATATCCCCTAAAATGCAACAAATAACCTCTTCTTGTGTTTTTAAATCATCTTTAATTGCTAAATACATTTTTTTTAATTTGTATTCTATTCGACCCAAGTCAGTATCACAATTAATATGTAAATCAGATATTTGAATTATCTTCATAAATACACCCCATTTTTAAAAAATAATTTATAATTATAAAAAAACTTACAAACGCAAGAAGGCTGTAATACAGCCCTACGACACGCAAGGTTAAAAGATAAATAAAGGCTCAACACAAAGTTAATTAAATAGTCATATTCCAAGATTTCAAATTGATTTGTTATATACAGAAATCTAATAAAACTACTTGCTATAACAATCAATTTGTATATGTTTAAACCTCTCTTTTTCCCATCACACATTCATGTCTATATGATTTTTTATGGTTCAAGCAAACAAACTAATATAATCAAAAAATATTTTACAGTTTATAAATGCTTTATCTAATTTTACTCGAATATTGAAATATACTCATCATCTATGTCATACACATCCTTTAAAATTATTTCCATCATTTTAACTTCCGTATGCACTACTTTTTTAAAATACAAAATGCAATTTTCAATTTCGACATCATAATAATAAGGTTCTAATATTTCATTAAATCCATTCTTATCTATATCCATAGCTCTTTCAATGTTGTTTCCAGTATGTATATATTTGCATAATGGCTTATATATATTGTTATATACATTTAACCAATCAATATATCCACTATTTTGGAATACAGTTTTACCAAACCCATTTTTTTGATTTATAGTGATATCATTATTTATTGCATCATACTTTTCAGCGACACTCAAATTTCTAAATTCATTCATATAATCATATTTAAAAAATAAACTACCACTCTCAATGACATTGCGTAGTTCGCGCAAAGCTATGTCATATTGTCCTGAGCAGAAAGAAAAACGTATCCAGTCCAATTGCATTGTTTGTGCCTCTAACGCACAAAATAATATCGAATTAAATGACTTCACATCTTTAAAGTGATGATAAACACTGTGTAAAAATGCACCTGTCCAATTCTCTAACCACGGTGTAATGTTTTTTAATTTCTCACTTATACCCGGATTATCCAATATCATCTGTTGAACTTCTTTACATCCACAGTACATCCCAGGTTTTAAATCAATTTCAAATTCTTTCATTTTGCACCTCGATATATGCTTTTATAAAATATTTAGACTTACTAAATTTCCAATATATTTTCTTATATAGCGTCTACATTTCCACAACAATTTTATACTTTTTTTCTACTACATAATTACAACCAATCTTACGCTTTTTTATTATTAATCTCTGGATTTTCTTGGAATGACACGCTGAAATAGTAAGTATTTTTTTACTTTATGGCTTTTCCCCTCATTCTTATCTTCTTATCTTGTATCTTATGTAAGTAGTAAACTTTTTCATTAAATTTATCATTATCTAAATTTCAAATAAATGCACAATTTAATTTATTAATAAACATCGATTTATATTATTTTAAGTTCCTCTAAAATATCTTTTGTTAATTTTGAAAGAGGTCGTCTCCCTAAATCAATACCTTCAATATAGTTACCAAAAATAATACGAAAAATTTCTTCTTCGTTGGAAAACAAGTCGGGGAAGGAGTATTTTATCTCTTGAATTTTCTCTTTGTTATAAATCTGAGCTTTCTTTAAAAGTTCCTGTACATATTCTTTATGAAATTTATAAGATTTAGCAATACTCATTTCGTTTATATTTTTTTCAATTAAATCGCCACCACTATCATAATTATATAGAAAGCTAATATCTATCTCATTGCTATTATTTATCCAATCGGCAGTTAATGGTATATACGATATTTTTAAAGCATCAAAATTGTAATCTTGGTTATGAGGAGAAACACCAATTAATTTGCTTCCTTTAATATGATTACATGAATAGCATGTAGGAATCAGATTATATAAACATAATGCAAAGATTGGGTAAATATTTCTAGGATAAAAATGGTCAAGTTGTGCCATTGCTTTTGTATCACGATTTAATATGAAATTTTCATTGCAATATGGGCAGCATTTAATATTAAACTTTTCTATAATCATTATATTTAAATTATTCTTACTAAATTTATCGTAGGTTTTATATATTTTCTCCCACGCTCCAATATATTTGCGAGTTGTCTTACCTTTTTCACTCTTCTCCAATCTCCAAAATAATCCTTTTGTTTCTGAAGGAATCTTCTTGAATATTTTTTGTAAATCTGCATAGCTTGCCACTATCAATTCTTCAAACAATGTTCTTCCTTTTTGCTCTGAGAAATCGTTATAACTTAATCCAAATTCTTTCAATTCTCTGTTTATATCTTCTGTTTCTTTATAGAAGTGATCATCAAAATTACTTTTAGTACTTCCATGAACAAATAATTTCTTAATTTCATTTAAATACCAATCAGTTTCTTTAATTTTTTGTATTTTTATCATTAGAGTTTATCTCCCTAACTATTAATTTTATTTAGACATACTAAAAGTTCATTTATTCTATCTTTTAATTCATCAAGTTCTTTCTCCCTTAAAATTTTGCCATTTGTAATATACAATTGCAAATCATTAATTTTCTCTTTATACATCTGTATTCTCTTTTCTTGATCAACTATATCTTCAGTAAATTTATTATAATACAACTTTTCCAATTTATTTTTTACAATGGGTTCACCAATTATAGAAATTATATATTTGGCTTCTTCTTTTGTAATTTTGTTATAACAATAATCATCTTTGTCATAATTATCTCTTAAGTAATTAACAACTTGGTTAATCTTCTGTTTAGAAAACTCTCCAATAGTAGAATTCATAAAAAAACTATCTTTTAATAAAGTGTTTATATTTGCTCCAAATGTATTTGAACTTTTATGTATAACATTACCCCTTTCGAGATAAATAATGTTGGAAGAAGGAATATCCGATAATGCAAATGGGTTATTAGTAGTAAAAATAATTTGTACTTTGTAATTGTTAAAAACAGAATCAACAAATTTAAAAACATCGTTTATAACTTTAGTTTGCAAACTTGGATGGAAATACAAATCTATTTCATCTATTAACAATAATATATTTTTATTTTTACTCGATTTTGATGCTATTTCTATATATGCTGAATATAATTCTAAAAAAATTCTACCCCGATAAAATTCGCCTGAACTATATTTTCCTTTTCCATTTCTATCTTCTATAACTAAAGAACAATCATAATATTCAGAAATTTTATTATTTGAGCCAAAATACTCTAAAATATTCTTCACATTATTTTTATATTCAGCTATCCATGGAATAATAAAAGACTTATCATCTTGATAGTATTTAATATATTTATTATTGTTTTTATTAATTAAATACAATAGGTTCTGAAAAAAATCCAAATTTGAAAAATTAATAGCTTTTTCTTCAATATAATCTTTAATAATTTCTATTCCATTTTTCGAATCAGTTTGTGCCAATCTTTTTATGAAATTCTGCAAGTGTTCATAGCTTAGTTGTTCATCCTCAATCCATGACTTCATTAGGCATATCGAAAATAAATTAATTGCTGACTCATATTCCAATTTGCCATCACTTTTTTTATATACATGTCCATTTAGAAAAGTTGAAAATCGCTTCTTACCTATCCAAAAGTTTTTCATAAAATGAATTGAAAATTTGTTATGCAAATCATATATTTTTTGATTATCTTTAAATTCAATTTTCAATAATTCAGGTAAATCATTTATTTCAAATTTAGACAATTTTTTATATTCATCACTACATAAAAATTCGAGTAATTTTAAATATTGGCTGTTTGTCAATATATGTGACAATCTATTACTATCAAAATCAGCTTTTTCAATAATTTCTTTTACTTGTTTATCAATAGAAAGATCAATTATAAATTTATTATGTCTCCTATTATAGGATGAAGCAAAATTATTAGAAAAATATATAAAGTTATTAAAGAAATTCTCATTATCAAATATTCTATCTATTTTTTTGTATTGTTCACTATTTGCCCATTCTTCTTGTGTATAAAAATTTATACCTAATGTCTCTACCGATTTATCTATACGTAGATTTTTGCAATTAGAATATACTATATAAATATCATCTTTCTTCATAATGTAAATTATACCTTCGTTATTCATTGCAGTAATTGCTACTCCAATATTATCAATGATAGTATCAAATAGCGATGTCTTTCCAGATCCATTTTTCCCTACTATTGCAAAAACAGAAGAAACATTTTTCCCAAAAAAATCATTTGGTATTCTATCAAAGTTTATTTTTTCAGCAGATAAGATATAATTATATTCCTCATGTTCTTTATCAATTTCTATATGAAATTTAACTTCATTATCAAAATTAAATCCTTGTCCTTTAAAAATCCCTTTGTATACATGAACAAAACATAAAGTTGATACCGTTGAAATATTCATATTTTAGCACTTCCTAATCATAATATTTGTGTGAAATTTGATCCATCTAATTCACCCATTGTATTTTATGGTAATCGAATTAATATGAATATGATATTTATTGAATTCTTTAACACTTATTTTTGATAATTCAACTTAATTTACCTAAAATTTCTTCTAAATCTTTTATTAGATATTTCAAATTGTTGTTTTTGATCTTTTGATTATATACAAGTTGTAAAGAATACTTTTTTAATTCACCAATTAATTTATCTACGTATTCTTTTTCATCTAAATAATAATCTTTTATATTTGCAAAATTATATATTTTACGCAATGCTACTCTAAATTCAATTATCTGATTATTCCTAGCATTCTTTATTGATTTCACTAGGCTTTCAAAATCAAACAAGCTTATGAATGCCCTTTTATCAATTAACATCATTTCTTTGTCTTGTATAAATTCATCAACAGACTTAGACCATGTTTCTTGATTATTAAGGAAATAATTTAATTTATCAATAATAGTTTCGTTATTGACATCATTAAGATAATTATTTAACTCGTTTGCACATTCAGTAAACAATTTGCTGTCTTCTTTTGTTTCAAAGTCAGAACTACTCCAACCAAAAACATCAAAACTATCATTTTTCTCCGGTTTCAGTTCTTTCATATTATTTTTCATCAAATCCATTATTTCTTTAATATCTTTTGATTGTATTCCTAATCTATTAAATTTAATATTTAAAGTTATTATATTTAAATAAACTGTTATATTATATTTATTTGGATCACATTTTAAAGTCTCATTAATTTCATTTATCAATTCTAAAACTTCTTCATCTTCTATTAGCCACCAATTATTATTTAATATAAATAAAGGATCATTAGGATCATTAATTTGTTTATTTTCTAATTCATTATATCTTTTTATTACTTCTATAGCCTTTTCTTTATTGAAAGTTGCCCCTTTAATATAGTTATCTATAAATTTAAATCCCTTAATATAACTATTAAAATTATAGATATTTTTACTTACTACCACATCCATTATTTCATTATTACTTTCCCATTTAGGTAAATCTTGTCCCGTTTTATATAAGATTGAAATTACTAAAGTATACTTAAACATATCATCAAGTAATTTTTCCAATCTAGTAAATCCTAATGCTTTGATTAAGTTTTCAGTAATATTATTATATTTATCTAAACAAAATAATATTGTTCTTATATTCTGATGATTATAATAATTTAGTTTTTCAATTATGTAAGCTTTATTATATATAATAATATTTTTAATCTTTTCATCATTTATACTATTAACTGTAACAGTTTCAATAATTTTATTAAAATCAGGTTTGTAATATAAAGTGACACCTACTAATTTTTCCTTTATTTTTTTATAAAGATTATCTTGTCCAAATATTATATTAATCTTATTAAGTAATTCATCAACATTGACTTTTTCATTATTATCCTCATGTTTTTCATCTCCAAACAAATCCACGCTTACATCCGATTCATTTTTTGAGTCATTAAGTACTAAGTCATTATTTAGTGCCACTAAATACTTAAGTTCTCTATTTAAATCCATATTTGTGCTAGCAATTTCTTTCTCATTCGATATAATAATTGTTTTAATTCCATCATGTTCAACATAATTATTTATATAGCCCAATAAATTATTAACATTCATATTACATCTTTCTAAATCATCAAAAATAAGTATATAATTCTTCGAAGATATATCGCTAAAATCTATTATTTTCTTAGGTAATAATATTCCATAAAAACTAGATACTCCACTTATAACTGCCTTTCCTATGTTTGAAGCAAGTTTTATGTTCTTACGATTAAAAAAACTTTTAAATGGCATAACTTCTAAAAGTATCTGAAAGTCTAACTCTTCTTTTGATGAAATACCATATAGTGAAATATAAATAATTTTCTTATTATCAGGTTTTCCATTCTGACTTTTCCTGCTTTTTTCATTTGCCTCTAAAGCTGGAATGAGGCTGTTTTTAATAAAATATGTTTTACCACTTCCCCAACTTCCATCAATGAGGACAGCATAATTATAGTTAGATTTATTTATGTAATTATTAACATAATCTATTATTTCATTACCAGACATATAATTTAAAAGTTCGTTCTCCATATCAACCCTCATTATTAATATATCATTTGAAAATTTCTTAATCATAGAATTATATATATTATAGTTATTCAGTATTCACTTTTAGTGTTACCTAATTAATCGATCCATACTTCTAATGCCTACCAAGCGCAAAATCCACAAAGTCTTGTGGTAACCCCTTTATTAGCATCTGTTCCACAACATAACCACTTTTTACTTCATTTGCTTTTCTAATTATATTTGCACAAATATCATATTCTGGAAATTCAGGATTTTCCAAGACATATCCTGGTTGAACCAAGCTGAAATCAACCGATAACAATTGATCTATTACCTCATCTTGATTTAGCTCTATTGCACTTAATATAGCCACATTTCGTTTTATTAAATATTGGCGAAATTTCTTATATAAGAGCTTTATTTTATGCAAAATTTCCCCTTTAGCAATAATAAAAAACTCCTTTGGTTCACTTCTAAAAAACTTACCATTAACATCTTCAAAAATTGTATTAACATAAGTCTTTGTATTTAAGTAACCTTTATCATCAAAGTGTAAGGTAATGCAATCACTACTTAAAAAATCAAATAGTATCTCTCTTTTAAAATGAGTATTAGGCGGAACTTCAAAAGGATTATCTCTAATATTAATACTCGGAAGAATATCAAAAATTGAACGTTCTATCTTACCAAACTGATTCTCAAATTCGACCCAACCATTATTAATTAGCAATGGACGATTCGATAAATTAATTATTTCAATATCCATTTTACCGTATGTCAGATTTTCAGGTAATATATTTTTCATATGTATTGGAGCAATTAATATGTAATTATCATAAGGTTTAATTTCTTGGAAATGTCTGTTTAAATAAATATCATCTAGATCCATTCTAGTTGCTTTAGTATTGACGGAACCTTTTCTAATAAATATATCACCCTTTTTCGCCTTACCACATTCATTCTTTAGCATATATGGTTGGTTTTCATTGCTTTTGGGAATTTTTATATAGGCGATTTTTTTATTTTCAATTAGTACTGAGTTTAATATTATAGTTACTTTAGGTTCGACCTTTTCAAATAACAAATTTTCTAATATTGCTATATCAGGCATTGTATTTGTGTCAATTCCGCAAATATTACAGCTGCCGTCTTCAACCCCAAAGATTAGAAATTTATCCTTTTGCTGTAGATTGTTCGCAAAAGAAACAATATCAATTATAAAATTTTCTTTATCATTCTTCAGAGCATAAAATTTCTCTTTGAAATCCACCCATTCACATTCTAGTGAATCTTCAATGTATTGCATTACAAGTTCTCTATCACTCAAAAGGTTTCATCTCCATCTTATCAGTTTTTCTATTATTTTATATATATTAATACCTTAAAAAGAGTATAAACTTTTATCCGTATTACGATAACTATACATTTTATCCAATATAAACATAATGGGAAGTTAATTAACTTGAGTCATTATTGAAAATATGTAATGGAGTATTGGGGTTACAATCATCATACGCAGCCCTAGTATGTATATCTACTGTAATCAAGGTATCTTGAAACGAGAATATTCAAAGAATTATGAAACTCTAGATTATATATAAGTGACATCCAGAATTGAATCATCAACTTGTGCTACATTATAAGCCTTATTCATTTCAAATATCGCTCTCCAGAAAGACTTAACAATCATTGTTCCATTTTTAATGTTTATTATCTGACCTAACCTTGTTGCATCTTGGTAAGGAATATTATTACTTTCGGCCTTAAAACTAACTCCACCTATATACTTTCCATCAATACCTATATCAACAATTATCCTTGTTTGAAATATTTGTAATATAACATTTGTACCACCCAAAAATTCAATTAATAACGAAATTAGCTTTACATGATCTTTATCTTTTTCATTAATATGCAAATTATCAATAAAGAAGAGATCCAAGTCTTCGTTTCTTATGTTTTTTGAAAATATAAGCCTACGTAAAGAATCATGATCCGCACCTTTAACAAATGAATCACCTAGTATGTAATAACCTGAAGCTAAAGCTACCTTCGCTATAAATTTAACTCTAGTATAAAGATTGATAGTCATACCGGTAGTTATTTCACCATTAGGCTTTATATGTTTTTTAATAATTGGATCATATATATCAATTCCACTCTTTTTAAAAGTAACACTCACTGGTTTATTATTAATGCTACTATTTATGAACTTAACCTCTTGTTCTTTTTTTGAATGTCCTTTATGATTTTCATGTAAAAGCCTTAACCTTACGAGTGGATCGTTTACATATTTTCCATCTACGGTACTTCCCAAAACAGAGTTAAGTTGTTTATCTACATAAATTATAAATTCATCAGAACCTCCTAAACTTTTAGGTATTATATGTTCTATGCTCATTTGATTTCTTGATATATTTTTATCAGAATAAATACAGTATAGTTCTTCGTCTATATTGATCTACCTCCTCGTTCATCTATTAATTATCTCTTCTTTCTATGTATTTAATATAAATGAGCTTGTCTGTTTTAAACATAATGTGTAACTGTCATATCTCAAGACTTCGAATATTTTGAAAGTGAGGCGATGTCGTGAATTAATCGCTCAAATGATTCTTTGTCCCAAAATCTAGGATGCATATAGCCATGAACAACTTTATTACGATTATCTCCCTTATCTCTAGGGCTCGAAGACGAAAAATAAGCCTTTGTCTTTTCAAGAAGTGCAAAGTAATCTAGATTGTTACTATTTTCTGAAATAGCAAGGCTAATTAGACATATACCTACTTTGCACCTTTTGAGATTACCTGAATCATCTAGTATCTCAATGCCATATTCCAATGTTGTAGATCTTATAAATTCTTCCAAGTAAGAATATGCTAATGGGGTTATAACAGAAAAAGAATTCAGAACTGTTTGATACACTTCCTGAACCATCTCCCAATCAGGCAACCAATTTCAAAAGTACCGCAAACATCTTTCTAAATACTCCATAATACTTCACCATTGGCATTTGCAATTCAAAGATAATGGTCAACGGATTTTCACTTTACTATCTATATGCGAAGAAATCTGCAATGTAATAAACTTGTCATTTTTCAAGAAACCAATACTACAACAGTCTTTTTCGGCGTAAAATTCACCGAACTTTTCTTTAGACTTTCCATCTTCTCTACGATATTCACGCATTATCCAAAGAAGTTTATTCCCGCTTTCTTCTGCCTTTGCAAGTAATTCTTCTTTATCTGCCAGAAGGTAATCTTGATAAGTTCGCCATTTTTCGCCTGTTATGCAGTATTCAGCTTTTACCTTTTTATCGTTGTCATAGAATAGGTAGCCATCTGAATTACTGATATGGAGTAAATCCCTTACATGGAAAGATGGCAAGTCGTAATAAACATCGCCATACTCCTGAAAATTATAGCAACACTTGTCGATAGCAGATTGAATATTTAGTTGAGGAAAATAATCAACAAATCTACTATTATATCGTTTTTTCCAAGGAAACCAACAAACTTCTTTAGGAGTAATATAACAGGATGCCTGAACACCACCTCTCCAATCCGAAGGATTTGATATATTATAAGCCAAATTAGAATCGGCACTTAACATATCAAGAAATTTATCAAAATCGTCAGTAGCAATTAATATTGAACTGATAAAGAGGCATGTCTCAACTCCTGCAGGGCCGTAAAAGCATGAGTATCCTCCTAGAGCTGCTAAGTTATTGCTCTCTACTCTGTATCTTTGCGCATTATTATCTATAAATAGCCATTTAACCCATTCAATATCTGGTGATTCAATTATTGAATTGATTACATCTTCCTTTGTGCTGTATTGTCCTTCTAGTATAACAGCTTTTTTTTCAGGAATATGCCAAGGATGATCTTCTGGTATATTATCTGGATCGATTTGATTGAGTTCCTGCATTGGTATGATAAAATCGTCCAATAGCCCATAATCAGAAACACGAACCACTTCATAATCATCACAATATAAAAGGCGATCTGATAGAAACCCGCTAATTACATTTCTTGCCTGCCAAACATATTTTTCACAGATTGTCATAACCTTACTTTGAGATCCATGTGTAGCCGGATGATATGAGCCGCTAATTGCATAATCCACGCCACTGGCTTTTTTCTCTTTATCATAATAATGAAATTCTTTTTCATTCCATCCACATTGTGTTACAAAGGCAAAAGCAGCAGATATGATAAACTGGTCTGTTGAAATTCCATTATAGTCTGGTTGTTCTTTTGCAATTTGATTAATTAGCTTTTCATACTGATTTTCTACTCGTCTGCCGTAATTAGAAAAGCACGAAGTAAAGTGGTCAATTAGCACATATCTAGCTAAATCGTAGTCAATACCACTATAGCCACCCATACGTGTTCCGGACAATGCGCCTTTATCTAACGGAATAAAATTGCCAACAGGATTATACGGAGGCAAAAACGCTTTTACAGCTTTTACAGCGTTTACGTCGATAAATCCCAGAAAAATTGCCTTTTGGACTATAGCACATGAATAATATCTTATCGAAATGTCATAATTTTTTTGGATCTTATCTGGAGCTAAAATATTTTTGAGCAGCCAATCAGCGGCTTTTTTTACGAGGTTCTGGTTTTCATCTTCGAATAAGAGAGACATTAAGATTGAAAAAATATCACTGCGTATTTGAGGATCATTTACAGAAGAAAACTTGATAAATAACTTATAAAACTCAGCTGGGGCTAACCGGGCCCATTTCATGAGAGAATCTCTATAAAATTTTCGCTGCGAGTTGTTAACGGAAGAAAGCCCCCATGCGTATATTACTGGGCAGCCACCAGCCACATCGTCATCGGATAAAACATATTCATCGTCATTAAGTGCTAGCTCATTTGCGTAATACCATTTATCGGTATGTGTGCCTTTCAGGTAACACGGTATCGACCATATTATATCTCTATCGGCGGGGTATTTAAAACTAGATAAAAATTCATCAAGCAACGCACTTCCGAGAGGATGTCGTAAGTCTCTTGCCAATGGCAAGACAACATTATTTGTAATCGACATAAGAGGTTCTGCACCATCCGACATTATTTGTAGAAGCCTTTCTTTATACGTTTCGGCTCTACTTGGGTTTGAATGACGCAATGCGATAAATAGCAATTCTTCTTTAAACCACGGTTTTGCTACATTATCAATGGTTGCATTAGATGTTATAAGGTAGTCGAAACTTTGAATGGCTATAATAGTCAACGTATACAGCGTGTTTTTCTGAAGATATTTGCACTTGTCAAAATCAATATCCTGTGGATACTTATACTCGTCCAAAAGAATTAGGGCAGATGCGTAGTCAAAATACCCTTGAATTCCGGGGTAATAGAAATAAGCATCCGGTGAAAGGTACCCAGAACCATGTTCACAAAACAGCCTTAATATGCCATAGTCCGCCAAATATTGCATCATCATCTCTGCATGCGCTCTTTCTAAAGACAACCCCTTTAAGGCAGTTTCAATAAGTGCATTTTTTTCAAGACGAGGTTGTTTATAAAATGCCTCAGCAATCAGTCTGATTGCTTTTAGGATATACTGATTACTTGTTGAGGCAGCATTGATTTTTGTACAGAATTCTTTTTCTAGGATATTAATTTTTTCTTTAAGAAGCGTTGTTATAGAAACATCTGCTCGATCATGGTACTCTATGGTTTTTCCCATATTCATGTCACAAAATAACTTTAATGATAGTGGAGTTGTTAATGCATATTTTACCCAACCAGCATTTGTAACATTGATATTGTAAGCTTGAGTATATCTTGAAAAAAGTTTATAAGTCGGAGCATCGCCGCTAGCGCCAATGTTTATCACATTTGCGTACTTAACATCTGGCTCGACCACATAGGGTCTGGATGTAAAGCAAAATCGAATTTGAGGGTATTTTTGAACAATTACACTTGTTTCTTGAATTCGTTCGATCCACTTCTGGTGAAGCGAGGATTCATCAATGCCGTCAACAATGATTATGGCCTTCGGTAAGATGTGCATCTGTTCTTCTGAATTTATAGCTTGAAATCGCTTTCTGTTTGACAGAGAAGATAATGCTTGCCAAATCTCATCTTCGCTCCAGTCATTTGACAATCCAAGACCTGAAATAATTATATTTTTCCATGTATAATCTGCAGGAATGTCGCGTGCCTGAATTAGTATAGGAATATGATTTCCATCATAAAATAGTTTTTCGGTTTCTGCAGCAACTCCATGGGTTTTTCCAGTCCCAGGCTCCCCTAAAAATAGCAGACTTTTTCTGTCGTTCCCACGCTTAATAATTCTCAGTACATTTCTTGTATCAACTTTCTCTAATTTTCGTAGTACTTTTGATACTTCATAGAAGTGAAAATGGTGATGATACTCTTCTTTACTTTCTTTTAACTGTTCAGCAAGCGTATCTATGTCAATACCAAAAGCAGATTCATCTATGGAAACACCGAATATTGTTTCATTATTTAACCACGCCAACTCCTTATCTACTTCATACTTCATTGCGGTTAAACGATCCTTTGTAGCGGTTAATGCAGTTGATAATTGTGGATCATTATCTCCACATACAGAGATCAACTCGTCTGACGCATAAGAATAATCGTCACAGAGCGTGCTGAGACTCTCAAATGTCAGTCTGATAGCATTCCGTCGCTTTTGATGCCCTAAAAATTCGGAAATGCAATTATCAATTTCACCATATGTATTTAATTCAGGCACATATTTCGTTGACAACCAGCTTTCTTTGCTTTTGTTAAACGAGAATCTTGCATTTTCCTCAGAAACCTCAGCATTTTTAAACCAAAACTTATATATTCCTGTAGATGACTCTTTTTGAAGTTCTGAGACAAGCCGCGTTTCGTTCCATAAATCAATAGATAGAGTAGGAAACTCCATCGACATAGCTACCTTCATTTCGTTCCATCGTTTGTCTTCTGAATTCTCACCTTTACCCGTCACCGAAGCGAGATCTCTAGGGATGCAAACAATGTAACGAACAATCTGAGAGCGAACTTTCATCGCTGTCTTGACAGAGTTCTTAATCTGGTTCATCTGACTTTCAGAAATGCTTGAAGGAAACCATTTCACCTGTAATCCTATAATTTCTCCATTGGTTAATACAGCCAACGATTCTACTCCTCCGTCACCACCTGCACCATTTACAATGCTAAAGGAGGCAATATTTGAAGGATATTCCTCCTTGCACCAGTTTTCAAAGAGTTGATTGCATAACACCTCAAAAGCCTTAGTAGGCGCGTCGTTATATGTTTGAAAATTTGTCCAATTCACATTTCTCACCTCTCTTTTGGATACCAATATAAAGATTCTAACTTTTATTTAAGACCTTTTTTTCAATATCAAGTTTCACATTATTGCTATAACCAACCTTCTAAATTTCATCATACATTATTTGTAAAATTTTGATTTTCTCAACTATATGTTTAATACCACAATCTATTCTGTTGAGGTGTTAAATTTAGTGCGGCTTATTCATTATCTCAATATAAAAGTACATCTCTATATTAACATTTTAAGTTATGGAAATATTTTTTTTAGAAAAGAAGTTTTGTATATAGTATTTAATAAGATCCAAACTTTTTTGGCATATACGATATGTTTTTAGATGCAATTGAACACCCCCCGTATTCAAATCATACTTTTAGTTTACTCTCTTAATATGGTAAAATCAACTAATTTTATACATTATTTAACAAAATATTACTCAATTTGCATGGAATTTTAATAAACAAAAACATAACTAAACATAAGGACAATGTTCATTTATGGTGGCAGGAATCTTCTCAATCCCAATGTAACATTAAACTTCCAAATAAAAAATGCAGATATTAATTAAAATATCCTAATGATATTTTTAATGTCTGCATTTTTACTTTCCAATGTTAGTTTATCCTTATAATTTATATACTAACTTATCTTTAATTTCATTGAATGCTATTTTGTTAATCCCGGCTAATTTTTGTATCTTCCATAATTGCATAGGTACTTCGTCATTAATAAAAGCTTTAATAATATTATTACATCTTCTAATTCTAAATTGTTCAACTGATTCTTGTTTGCTATGAATAAATTGTATTGTGTTAGGTAGTTTTTCGGCATGGTTGTATAACATATTCCTAATACCTAATTCTGTACCAATTGCAGATTTTGTAACCCTTTGATATGGAATTCTATTATATATTTCTTTGCATTTTTCTTCCACTAAGTTTAAATAAATTCTATCTCTTTCATTCCAATTTATCTTAACACATTTGCTATTTTCAATGCATTTTGGTAATACAAACACTCTATCCATCCAATCCTTATCATATTTACAGATATATCTAATTTCATTTGGCACTAATGCTTTTATTTTTAGTTTTCCGGCGCCTTTATTCGATTCAATGACTTCTATTACTTTATCCTTGAATTTTTCTAATTTAAAGCCGTTTTTTTGTTCTTGTTCATCGCTATTAACTTGATTATTTTCAATTTTATTTGACCCAAAATAGTTCATATTTAATTCACTTGCTTTTTTTCTAATGGTATTAGGATCACATCCCATAATATTAGCTAATTGCCTGGAACTATAAGTACCTTCTTTTAGGAACTCAATAAACTTATCTGTCCATATATGTCCGAACTCCTTAGTTTTACCTATTTTATATCGATCCTCAGAAGTTTTGTCTGGACCTTTTCTAGAGTATATGTATCCACAGCTACATTTAAAAGTACCCATTGGAACTGGAGCTTTCGAATCTTTAGTTATTATTATATCGCTTATTACATCCTGTCTGTAATGCTCTGCAGCCTTATTTAAACAAGGCCATGGGCCTTGCCCAAAAGGATTGTATTTTTTATTTACATGACTTAAAAAAATATCTATATCGCCAACTAAAAAATTAATTAGTAATAAGTGCCTAAGCGGGTGGGATGTCCTATTAGACTTTCTTGATATTACCTTTAACCAATTATAGTCATTATTAAAATCAATATCACATTCAAGAAGTTTTAAAAACTCTTCATCATAAAACCTTGTGAATTCATAATATAATTCGTTTTGATGTACTATATTACCAATTGACATAAAGCCATTTTCATATAATAAATTCTTATATGTATTTAAAACATCATTTCTATCAATATTATTGATAGAGCATTGAAGAAGTTTATAAGCCATTTGCGATATTTTAATAAGCTTTTCAAAATCAATACCATTATCATTAATTATGTTTATATCTTTCTTGAAATCTAACTCCTTTTCCTCTAGTCTTATATACTCAATTCTACTTGTATTTTTACTATTCTTTTTATAAGTTGATAATATTGTCTTATGATGAGGACATACTAAAATACCTTCTAATTGATGCTCTCTATGTATGTAAGGTTCTCCATACTTTTTTATATCAGACTCAACACATTTGCAACAATATTGAATTCCTTTTTTTCTGCAGATTCCCCCTGCTGCGAACCCTAATGAGGTATAAATACCTTCGCAATTCCCATATTTCATATTATTAAGTAGACTGATTTTTCTTTCCATTGGTAAAAATGGATTATAATAAGGAAAAATTGTATGATTTTCAATTAAATCTTCAACATTATATTTGCCTTCTATTTGACTACACAAATAATCAAGATTGCTACCCAAATATAAATTAGGTATTACTGTTCTTTTACCAAACAACTCTTCTAAAGTATCCAACAAATCTATATTACCTGCATAATGATGATACCGTGCAAATGTTGAATATAACAATTCATTAATGTATGGATCTGTAAAAAATGTTAACATAGCCCATTCCTTTTTATTGCAAGAACTTCATTAGACATTGTTAACATTTACTTAGATATTATTTGCTATTTAACTTTTTTCCAGTTATTAAAGGGGCATTTACATAATAGCTTGTCCCTGTTAATTTTATAATATTTTTATTCTTTGATGAAGGAGCATTATTTTCCCACCAATCCCGATCATATTTCAATAATGATTCATATATGTTTGAATATTCTCGTGCTATTTCGGTTCTACTAATATTAGGATTGGATTTCATTATTTCAACAATCTTTTTTTTATAACTATCAAGTGTTTTTTTATTTGCCTTTTTATTTGAATTTCTAGCAGAAATATCTTTTTTGCCGTAGTTCAAAACTTCTTTAATATAATATCTATGTCCATTATTGCATATATGTAATAGAACATTTTTATTATCATTCACATAACGTGAATATTTAAATCTACAATGTTTACATTCAAAAATACCATAAGTATTATCTAAATCATCATCTGTAGATTTTATTTTTACCTCTTTAATCACATATTTATCTCTACAACTACAAATGCCGTTGATACACGCCCAAGGACCGTCTCCAAATGGCTTATAATCTCTATTTATGTCTTCTATTAAATTATTAATACTTTTGCCTAAAAAACTAATTAAAATTAAGTGCTGTATTAAATTATTAGGCCTGCACGAATCATCAAGCCTTCTCCTATTCCAACCTATATATTTATGTTCTTTATAAAATTTATCTAAAAGATTTAAACCTTCATCACTATAAAAGTTTATTATTTCCTCATTTAAGCTATCTCTACATATTGTTCCACAACGAGTTGCGAGTCTTTTTTCAATTAAAATCTTTTTATAATAGTTTTCAAGAACATCACAATTTATATATTTATTTGTTCTACAAGAAAGTAATTCAGAAGTCATTTTTGCGACCTGCCACGCATTATCATATTTTGAATCATCAAAAAATTGAATATTGCTTAAATCTATTTTATTTACATCAAACTGATTATAATTATTAATAGTATTCCATGTTACTCCATCGCCATATGGCTTTAATGCTACTCTATGCTTTGAGCAAATAAGCAAATCAAGCTGATGTTCTCTATGAAAATAGGCTTCACCATACTTTCCTATATCATTTTTTGCACATTCAGGACAAAAAAATAATTGTCTGTTAAAACACCAATCAAAATTTTTATATCCATAAAACGGACGATAAAATGGAGAAGTCGTATGATTTAAAATTAATTCATTTTTATTATACGAGCCCCCTAAATTACTTATTAGAGTATCTAAATAATAATTATTATTATTTAAACTACTTATGCCATATAAATCATAATTTGTATCACTATAACTTTTATTTCCGCTATAAAAGTGGTAACGCGATAATGCAGAAAACAGCAATTCATTTGGATATGGGTCTGTAAAAAAATTTAACATATTAATTCATCCAATGGTTTTTTTATATAACCGTTTTTTAATAAAATTTCATAGGGATGTTGTTTAGAATCAATTGCATTTTTATATAATTTAAGCAGGCCTTCTTTGTTTGACGACGCATTCTTTTTTCTTGTCTCTTTAACTTTTACTTGATTATTTTTATAGATAGCTTTTTCAATACATATACCCTTTATTTCATCATATCCAATATCTATGGGGTGTGTTTCAATTTCCTTGCTTACCAATGAAATAATATCATAGTTAGTTAAATTGGAAAAAATCTTTAAATTCTTCAATTCCAATACTATTGATTCTGTCCTACTTTTTCTTTTATATTCTAGATCACATTTTCTCTCTTCGTATAACTTTTCCATTTTACTCGTTAAATCTAATTTATTAAAAATATTATCAGATACAATATCATAGTTTATAGTTATATCATCATATTTTGCAATCTTTTTTATATTATTAGTTCTAATAGCATTCAACATTGGTTGTAGTAATTTCAAATCGTTTTTTGATGTATCCCTAATTAATTTAACAGTTAATTTTTCTTCTCCTTCCATCAGCGCTCTTTCTTGAGCTAAGATGAATAGATTAACAGCTACTGAAGTTATACCTTGTGTTTCATCATAAAATGCATCTTTCATAACATCTGTCAATTCAGCATAATCTTGCAAACATTGCATTTCCCACAGCATATTAATTAAAATATCCCATTCTTTACTTTCCTTAACCATCCTATCCCACAAAATAAAGCCATCACTTGATGCTCTTCTAGCTTGCCTGAAATTACCTTTGAATAGCTCTTGAGCCCTTGGCGTTCCTATTAAAACCGTAGGAATTCCCATTGTATTGCTTAATGTTACAAAAAAATTCAACATTTCTTCCGGATCATTTTTAGAATTAATTAAATGCTGTATTTCATCAATAACTAATATACCAATACCATACATACTTGCTAGTTGCGTCATAGATATCATCATAGTAGATGTTATTCTACTTGTATAGCCAAATCTTTCAAAATATTTTGTTCCCAAAATATTATCAATAGATTTAAAAAAACTTTTACATAAAGTCGATAAACTTCCATCATAAGGGCAATCAATTTTCAACCAAACAATTTGTGTTCTAGTGAAATGTTCATTTTTATAGGTATGGTGCCTAATTACTTGAGGGTACATTAAAAGCAATCTTTCTATAGCCGTAGTTTTTCCAATACCAGATATCCCTAATAAAGTTAGACTATCTGCAGTTGATCTCAAATATTTCATTTTATAATCAATGTCTTCAATAGTTGAAAACTTGTTGATTTTCATATCATTTAAAATATTTAATCTCTTTAAATAGTCAACTTCTTTAGGATTACGGGCTAAATACCCTCTTCGAATCATTGTTGATAACTTACTTTCTAAAGTAAGATGCATACTAAACACCTGACTATAATTTTTTATTCTTTTTAAGGTATGAAACCTTACATTTTTTGCTTGGTATTTATAATCTTCCTCAAATTCCGGAATATTATAAAACTTATCAATTATATCATCATCAGTAAAAATTCTTGGTAGCGCCTCAATAAAAGGGTTATTCCTGTACTCATTTATTTCTTGTTCTTTATATTCTGCTTCTTCCAATCTTCCTTTTAAAACTCGTATACTATTTATGTCCGTCAAACTTTTCATATCCTTTTTGTCTAATTTTTTCATACAAACTGTCAATATTACTTATATTATTTATTTTTGAACCATCCGCTTCATTATCAACATGTTTTTCTTTAGTTTTGTCAAGTTCAAACTTTTCAAATTCTCTATTTAATTCTTTTTCTATATGTCTATTGTTTCTTATATTTTTAATTTTTTGCGTATTACTTAAATCCATTAGAGCGATATTACTTTTTCCTTCCTTTTGAGCTTGCTTAACAATATCTTCTATGTCTTTATCTAAATTACTTAGTTTTTGTAGATTTTCCTGTTCTTTCTCCTTTAACAATTCTTGATGTAACTCTTGAAAATAAACTACTTCATAAAGAATAGCATCTTTATATTGAATACACGTGTCCAATAAAAAGCACTTTTCGTAACTTCTACCATCACTGTCTGGAATATATATGTAATTAACATTTCGTGGATCATATACTATGTTAATACTTCGTATTTTATTTTTAACAAACCATTGTTCTTTTACAGCTTTTTGGCTGCTATAAAAAAGTCCTTTAAACCTTATTCCACTTCTAGATACACTCGCTTTAGCTTTAGGCATAACATTTAATTTCATTATTTCGCCATCAATTACTCTTAAACCGCCTTTTTTGTTCTTTATACCCCAATACCACAATTTTGTTGGTATTGGAGCAACTCCGTCACTTATCATTTCTTTTTCTATAGGGTATTTTTGAATTATTGTATTATTATGACTAAGTACAAGTTTAATAATGATTTTTGTAAATTCATCTAATGTCAACTGAGCATCTAACCTATAATCTCTATCTCCACGTTGCCTATACTCTTTCATAATCGCACCCGGAGTTTTATGTTTTATTTTAGTGTTTATAGTTCTGAAACGCCTTTCAACAATGCCTTTTAAATCTCCTCTATATGGCGGGGTATTTTCTATTGATACTCCTAAATTATTAATTAAGTTCTCCACTGAATAGCCTTCAAATTCACCTCTATCAGCAATAATTATTTGAGGTAAGTGGTGTGCAGGCCATTCACTTTCTTCTATGTCAATATCAAACCTTTTACAATATTCAACTTTATCAGTAACCATATTATCTAAAGCCATCATTGCACCTATCCATGATGGACCTTCGAATCCAACGTAAATACCTGTAACTAATCTAGAAAAAACATCAATAATTGCATAGACTATAGGTCTACCAATAATTCTCTCCCTATCAAACTTACTTATTAAATAAATATCTGCAATTGTGGCATCCACTTGAAATCTTGTACCTGGTCCTACAGTTTCCATAGTAGAATTATTAAGCAATGGTCTATCTTTTAAATCATATTCCTTAATTCCTTGTCGACTAATAATTTCATTGGTTGTGTCTTCAAATCTTCTCTTCCAATAGTAGAATTGAGGATATTTAGGTATTTTATCATAAAGAGTATAATTTAATTTTCCATTACTATCTTTATATTTATATGAGAAAAATTCACGTAGCATCTTGTTATAAACTTCCGTTAAACTTTCTTGTTTTTCATTATAATAATACTTTTCTATACAAATTCGGAATATATTCTTGATATCTTCTGTTACATTTATTCCTGAATTATTTTTATCACCATATTTGCTAGGTCTACCGACTTTATCATCTCCTAATACTCTATCCTTTCCCTTTCCACCGCAATTTCTATAATTCGGAAGCATGGACATCTTAGTCATTCCATATCTAAAAAATCTGCTAAATAACCTTCGTGCTGTACGTTCTGATATAAAATTTTCTTCAGCAATCAGTTTAAAAATATTCCTTTTACTATTTTTTTCTATTATATCAAATTTATATTTACTCCAAGCATTTTGAATTATACTCCAATTAAGATCTCTTTTTTTTATATTTTCTAAAGAAATGGATTCCTCGTCAATGGCCTTTGAAAACGGATCGGAAATTTTAATATATAATCCAAGACTTATTTCGTTTTCTAAGCTGCTTAATTTATATTTTTCACAATTAGGAAGTGTTGAATTTAAAGGATAATAAAAACATATATCGTTTTCAACATCGACTTCTATAATTCTAATAACTTCATTATTATTATTTTTGTTTATATATACAGCATTACTATATACCATTAAGAAATACCTCTATTAATATTTGAAAATTGATTAACACTTACATCAATATGAGAATTTAAATCCAAACCATTCTCAATATTTATTTTTAATTCTTTAGTTATTAATAAATGTTTAAATAAGGCTATTCCGCTTCCATCTATCATTTGCATCTTTTTATCAAATTCGTTACATAACTTTCTAACAGATCCATTATAATTTAATAAATTACTGATAAAATCATATTTCATATCTAGCATTATTTCTGTATCTATCTCTAAAAAGCCTTCAATTTCTTTTAAATTTTGATAGCCATATAAATCAGCAATTATTTTTGAAACATTCTTATTTACTTCATTTTCAGTAACAATACCCCAATCAATACCTTGACGCTCATAATAAATTCTTTCTATTTCAAATTTTTCAATAACTCTTTTATTAAATAAAGCATCTTTAAATTTAAGAGTTCTAGCAATCAAGTTGGTTCCACCATGGAAGTCTTTAATAGTTATTAGAAAATCTGTTGTTATTGCTTCTAACTCTTTTGTTTTAGGGTTTTCAGGATGATCTATACCTAATTCTTCAGCAATCAAAATTGTTTCTTCTATTGGTAAAATGGGGAATTGTTCTCTGATATCTTCTACATTATCTGCAAAATCTAAATAGTAAAAATAATTTCGTTCTAAATCTGATAAAAAGCCATGCATTCTGCTTGTTTTTAAACTTTTAGTACGATCAGATCTTCCAAGAGAAGGTACATCTTGAATATCAATCCAAGGTTTATAATTAAAACCTTCACCGCTTCCTCTGCCTTCACTTATTTTTTTCTCATAATCAGAATTTCTTTTTCTTTTTGACATAAAAAACACCTCTCGGTATTATAGCCGAGAGGATTAAATTTAGTCAAACTTTATTTTAAATTGGCGCACTTTATTTTAAATTGGCACACTTTATTTTAAATTGGCACACTTTATTTTAAACCTACAGTCTAATTTTCGTTCTTAGCCTTGTAGTCTGATATTACTTTTTCGGCCATATTGAACGGCATTTCGTCGTATCTTAAAAATTCCATCTCAAAGCTTCCTCTTGCCTGAGTCATGGATTTCAGGTCTATGGCATATGTGTACATTTCTGCCATTGGAGCCTCTGCCATTACGTGCTGAGTTCCGTCATCCTGTTGTTCCATACCGAGAATTTTTCCTCTTCTCTTGTTCATGTCGCCCATGATGTCTCCTAAGTATTCATCAGGTATGCTGATTTCAACCTTTGCGATTGGTTCAAGAAGAACAGGTTTTGCTTCAGCCATACCTTTTTTGAACGCCAATGAAGCTGCCAGTTTAAATGACATTTCGTTTGAGTCAACGTCGTGGTATGAACCGTCATACAATGTTGCTTTTACGCCTACAACCTTGCAGCCTGCCAGGACACCTTTGTCCATGCATTCATGGAGTCCCTTTTCTACTGCAGGTATAAAGTTTCTTGGAACTGCTCCTCCGAATACTTCATCCACAAATTCAAATTCTGTCTGTGAAGGTTCAAATCTTACACGAACATCGCCGTATTGTCCGGCTCCGCCTGATTGTTTCTTGTGTTTTCCTTGAACGTCTGATTTTCCTCTTATTGTTTCTCTGTATGCAACCTTAGGCGGAGTAAGATTTACTTCAGCCTTGAAGTTGTTTTTAAGCTTGTTGGCAATAACTTCTAGCTGAATGTTTCCTTGTCCTCCTAATATTTGTTCTTTTGTTTCAACGTTTCTTTCTATCATAAAGGTTGGGTCTTCTTCGTTAAGCTTGTGAAGTCCTGTACCAACTTTTTCGTCATTATCTTTTGACTTAGCACTTACTGCCATGAAATAGCATGGTTTAGGGAAATCTATGCCTTCGTATACTATTGGATTTGTTTTTGTTGAAATAGTGTCTCCTGTTTTGAAGTATTGCATTTTAGAAGTTGCACCAATGTCTCCTGCTGCTATTTCAGAAGCTTCAACCTGATCTTTTCCTCTTAAACAGAAAATATTTCCGATTCTCTCTGTTTCGCCTGAATCCGCATTGTAAATATCCATATCTTTTTTAATAGAACCGGACATAACTTTGAACAACGAAATTTTACCAACAAAAGGGTCTACTATTGTTTTGAAAACTAAAGCTGAAAGCGGAGATTGTGTATCAACTTTTCTTATTTCTTCTTTAGAACCATTCATTCCTTTAACTTCGGCAAGATCCTGAGCACTTGGAAGATACTCGATTATTGTTCTTAAAAGCAGTCTAGCTCCAAGACCTTTTATGGCTGATCCCAGTATTACAGGAACTAATTCTCCTGAAAGGACAGCTTTCTTTAAGCCTGTATGTATTTCTTCGTCTGTAAACTCTTCACCGTTGAAAAATTTATCAAGCAGTTCTTCATCTGTTTCGGCAACGCTTTCCATCAACAGAGCTCTTACTCTTTCAGCCTTTTCAGCTGTATCAGGAAGTGTATCAACAGGTTCTGGTCCTATGTAGCATTGTCTGTTCAGGATATCCATGTATCCGTCGTGATTTTCACCTTTACCCAGAGGAATTGTAAATGGAGCTACTTTTTTTCCAAATGTTTCTCTCAATGAATCAAGTACTTCGTCGAATTTAACGTTTTCTTTGTCCATTTTATTAAGCACTATGATTCTTGGCATGTTTCTTTGTTCAGCATATTTCCATGCCTTCTCTGTACCTACTTCGATACCTGAGCTTGCATCTACTACTAAAACAGCGCTGCTTGCAACCCTTAGGGCTCCATATACTTCGCCGACGAAATCAAAATATCCAGGAGTGTCAAGAAAATTAATTTTAGTATTGTCATACTCTATTGGTATGATTGAAGTGCCAATAGAAACTTGTCTGTCTTTTTCTTCTTTATCGAAGTCTGAAACTGTATTACCGTCTTCGACTCTACCCATGCGGTTTGTAACATTGGTAAAGTATAAAAGTGATTCCGTCAGCGTTGTTTTGCCACAGTTACTGTGGCCAATTAAGGCAACGTTTCTAATTTTGTCTGTGCTATACGTTTTCATTTACTTTATTCCTCCTAATAGATTCTGCTTATTTATTATATTTTACATTAATTTACATGATAAATCAATATAATTTTAATATTGGGACTATAATGCCTGTTTTATGAAACAATAATGATACATTTAATGAATATTTGCATTTTTTTAAAAGAGTGATATAATCTACTATTATTAACAATTCGAGGAAAATTATGAATGAAATTTTATTAAATTTTTTAGCACAGGCAGTATTAGGCGGAGCATCGGGATACATAACAAACGATTATGCAATTAACATGCTTTTCAAGGAATATACTCCGCTGAAAATAGGAGGAGTGATCAAAAAAACAAGGACTGAGTTTATAGACAACTTAAGCTCCATGGTTGAAAATGACATTATAAACAAGGAAAAGCTCCATGAAATCCTTACAGATGACAAGTTTAAGGAAAAATTTGATGTTCTCACAGAGGATTTCTTTAAAAATAGCCTTTATGAATCAGCAGGAAATGACAAATTTTCAGACATTGATGGATTCAGCTCCACTATGTCAAATACGGATAACTATGTATCATCATTAATAGAAAAAATTGTTCCTCCAGGAACTGATTTGATTGTTGACAGCATAGAACCAGGAGACATTTTAAGCAATGTACAGCTTGAGAAAATATCTTCTTCTCTTTATGATTTTATTGTTGAAACTCTTGAAAGCAAAGACATTTTAGAAAAGTTCCTTCTAAAACTGTATGATACAGTCAAGGATTGCAATGTAAATGAGCTTTTATTAGGAGCAGAAAATTTTTCATCAGCAATATTAACAAATATTTTTGAAAAATTACCGGATATATTCCGTTCAAGTTCTAATATAGATGATGTATCCGAATTAATAAACTTAAACAGTGCTCTGAACAGCACAAAGCAAGTATTATACCAAAGAGAATTAAAAACTATACTTAACATAGACAGCCTTAAAAAAGCAGAAATTTCAAAGAAGTTTCTTGATTTCATAAATTCAGAAAAAGGCCAGAACTTAGTATCAAAGCTTGGAAGTTCTATTTTTGAGTACGGAAAAAGACTTGATAAAAGCATTTTTGACCTACTTGATTCTTCATTTGAAAGTAATTTGAAGGAATATATCAAAGAAAATCTGCCTCACCTGACCAGCAGCATTGTAGCATGGATTGAGGAAAACAGTAAATCTATAGATCAGCTTCTTGAAGATTCTATTGATGAAGTTATTAAGGAATCAGACGGCTTAAAGGGAAAGCTTCTGTCTACAATTAAAAACTCATATTTTGGAAATCTCAGCCAGAAATACAGCATAGTCAATAAAATCATATCATTTGTTGAAAAGATTGCTGAGCCTGAAAAATTATCAGAAAAGCTCAGCGCAAAGGCTATAGAAATTCTAAGCAGCATGACTGTTGCCGAAATCGTGCTTGAAGCCGAAAAAAACAACATAACAGCTGAACGTCTTTCTCAGGCAGCAACAACATACATTAACAACAATTTTGAAGCAATATTTAACGAAGTAATAGACAAAGCTGGAAATCTGAAAATCAGCGACATGGCTCCTGACTATGCATTCGGCCATATCAGCCTTAAGAGCATCCTAAGCTCAAATACAATTTTATCAATGGCAAATAAAAGTGCACATCAAGCTGTTAATGATAAATTATCCTTAAAATTATCCGAACTTTCAACAGAACAGACTGCAAAGAAAGTTATAGATAAGACTGACAAATTGATTGTAAATCTAGTTAAGAACAGTGATGGAGACATTAAGAAAGAAATCCAGATAAAAATTGAAAACGCATGGAATATGAAGTCGTCCCTAAAGAGCAAATCAATATATGAGCAGGTTGACGGTGAAATTTATGCTGCTTATAAATCTTTGTCTGAAAATTTAAAGGATATGAATGTTTCAGATGCCCTGGACAGATTAAACTCCATCGAAAATCTTTCGCTAAACAGCTCAAGATCTCTTCGTGAATATGTGGTTAACAACACAGATACAATTCTCAAGGGTTCAATAAAAGGAATAGTTTCTTCAAACCTCAACAAGCTTAGTGATGATGACCTTGTTGAATTTGCAAATGAATTTATAGGGCGCGAGCTTAAACCAATTATGTTTTTCGGAGGAGTTCTGGGAGTTACTGCCGGTCTTATTTTGGCTGCTTTTCAAAATGCTCCTGCAGATTCGGGCAGCATAAGTGCTGTAACCATGGCAACATATGCGTTCGTGGGATTCATTACAAACGTCCTTGCAATAAACATGCTTTTCAAGCCTTACAAGGAAGTGAAGATTTTAAGTAAAATCCCTCTTTTAAGACACTTTTCCCATGGATTTATTTTAAAAAACCAGAAAGCTTTTGCAAAGAGCACAGCAGACTTTATTGACAAAAGCTTGTTAAGTCAGGAAAGCATCAATTCCCTTTTCAACGAATACGAATCAGTTATAAAGGAAAGTTTCTTGAACAGTGCAGCAGATAAAAATTATGAAACTGCAGGAAGAATATTGTCTGATAACAGAAAAAATATTACTGAAGGCATATTGAAGTTTGGCAACAATAAAATTTCAGAAAATTCAAGTACAATTGCTGCTTCCCTTTACGACAAGGGAGGAACAGCAAAACTATCAGCAATTATTGACTCCAATATGGCAGAAAACTTCACAGACGAAGCATTAAAAGGAATTTCAAGCGATAAATTAAGCAGTATGGCTTTTGAAAAGATAAACAGTGACAAAAACACACTTGAGTTTGTGTCGTCACCCATGGTTAAAAATGTGCTTGTAAGTGCAGTTGATAAATATTACACATCATTTGAGGAATTTGTAAGTGACAGCACTAAAATCAAAAATTTCGCTGTGAAACAACAGGATAAATACAATACATTAACCGGCAAGTCCTTGACTGAAATACTTGGCAAGGAAAAAACAGAACATTTTACAGAAACTGCCTCTGTAAAAATTTCATCCTTGGCTACTTCAAAATCCTCCAGAGAAAAAATTTCTCAGGGTGCAGTAAAAATTATAAATCGATATTTTGACAGCGACAAGAAATTTGAAGAACTTTTTGACGGTAAATTAAAAGAATATGTAGACAAAAATCTTCCTGGTATTCTCAAGAAGTTGTCCTCAGCTGTAAAAAACAGTTCTATACAAAACAAGGACAAAATATCTCTCATGGTGCAGGCTGAAATAAAAAACAGTCTCGGATTCATTGAAAGAGGAATGTATTCATTCATGGGCGGCGATGCAGTTGTGGATGAACTGATGAAAAAAGTAATGTCAGAAAAATTGCCTCTTTTCATTGATAGCAAGGAAGAAGAGCTGAAGAGTATTTTCAGAGCAGTAATAGAAGATAAATTTTATAAGTCAAAGGTACAGGTACTGCGTTCAAAACTTGATAAGATAGAATTTAGCAGTATGATTGACAGATACCTCGATGAAGGAAATTCAGCTAAAATTGAAAGCAACATTCAAAAAATTGTTAAGGATTTAATGTGCAATGAAGCTGCTAAAGATATAGATGAGCTATTAAAATTTTTTTACATAAATGACATTGAGAGCATATTTGATCTTTACGGCGAAGAAATAAGTGCATTCACTGAAGAACTGGGTCCTTCTCTTAAAAATAGCAGTCAGGAAATTCATAATAAGATTTCTGATCTTATAAATGAAGTGCTGAACAGCATTTCTAAAATTTCTGTGAGAGAAATATTTGAAGGGCTCAACAAAGAAGACTTAAGCAAGATGTTATCAAGCTTATTTAAGGCTCTTGAAAAAGATAAAAAACTGCAAAAGTTTACAGCAGAAGCATTCAAAGAAATCGCTGTATGTTTAGGTGACTTAAGTATTTCTGATGTTGCAGACAGAGATGAATTCATAAAATCAGGAAGCACCTTCATTGAAAGGATTGCAAACAGCAAGGAATTCGAAGAATTATCAAGGAACATCATGCTTTCTTTATTTGACGAAGCTGCAAGTAATAATTTTAACTTCATTGATGAAAAATCAAAGAGTTATATTTTGAACATTTTTGTTGATTCATGTATTATGAGTTTGAAGAAAAACCTTGATGATATATTGAAGGCAGTTCAGTTTGACCAGATAGCAAGAGAAGAAATTGAAAAAATGGAGCCAAAGAAAATTCATGAAATGTTCAATTCCTTTGGAGAAAAATATTTCAGCCGTTTAATGTTATATGGTTTTGGCGGCTTTGTTTTTGGAATCAATATGTATATAGGATTTGGACTCACTGCATTAAAAGCAATATCAGGATTGTTTGGAAAGGAAAAATAAAAATGTGCTGTAAGCACATCAGACTGCCATTCTGCGGGCGGACACAAGGTCCGCCCCTACAACTTCAAAAATAAGAGGTTGTGAATAGCCTGATGTGCTTATAATAGCACATTTTTTTATTTAAAATAAAGCTATGATATTTTGAATCAAGATAAATCCTATTCCTATTGGTGCCAAATATTTGATTGAAAAAGCCCACATTCCGGCTAAGCCAAACTTCACAGTTCCATTATTAGTTGCTTCTTTGAGAGCCTTATCTGTTCCCCATACCCATCCAACAAAAATACTCAGCATGAATGCGCTAAGAGGCAGAAGAAGATTTTCAGCCAGGAAACTAATTGAATCAAAGAAGTTCATTCCATTAATAAATGTTATTTCACCAAATAACGGTCCATTGGCCAATGATGAAGGAACACCTATTAAAAATGCTACTGCTCCTAAAATAATTGTTGCATTTTTTCTTTTCCAGCCATGCTCATCTACAAAATATGTCACTGCCGCTTCAAGCAGTGATATTGATGATGATAGTGCTGCAAAAAGAACAAATATGAAGAACATGGAACCAAAAATCGAACCCATTGGCATTTTTGCAAATACTCCAGGCAATGTTATGAACAACAGTCCAGGTCCTGCTGATGGGTTGTAACCAAGAGCAAACACTGCAGGCAATACTGCAAATGCTGATAAAAGTGCTGCAGCAGAGTCCATAAGCGGAATTTGCACTGAGCTTGTTGTAAGCTTTTCATTTTTATCAAGGTAGCTTCCATATGTTATTATAACTCCCATACCAAGACTTAAAGAGAAAAACACCTGTACAAGAGCTGCAATTATTACCTTAATGCCGAACTTCGACCAGTCAGGTTTCAGCATGTATTCAAGACCTGCTGATGCTCCAGGCAGTGTAACGGCTCTGATAACTACAACAAACAGTATTATAAACAATGCAGGCATCATCATCTTGCTTGCCTTTTCTATACCTCCCTGTATACCACCCATTACAATGCCCAAGGTCAGTGTTATGAATATAGCGTGGTATATCAAAGGTTCAAATGGCTTGCCTATGAAAGTTGTAAATATGTTTCCAAGAGCATCGATATCTGTTGTATTAAAATTACCAGTGAAGGCAGAAACAATGTATTTTATTATCCATCCGCCTATTACGCTGTAATAAGTCAATATTAAATAAGATGCCAGTATTCCTATTATTCCGACCCAAGACCATCTTTTCTTGATTGCCCTGTAGGCTCCAACCGGACCCTGATGAGAATGTCTGCCCAGAATTAGCTCTGTGAGCATAATTGTGAAACCAACTAATACAAGTATTGCTATATAAGTGAAAATAAAGACTGCACCGCCATATTCACCGCATAAATACGGAAACTTCCATACGTTTCCAAGCCCTATGGCAGAACCTGCTGCTGCAAGCAAAAAGCCTACTCTGGATCCCCATGAACCTCTTTCATCTGTTGAATTTAAATTTGACATTTTTACCTCCCATGTATTGTTAATTTTTTGTTGATAGGTGCTTTTTAACCTCCCATTCAAAAATGCAGGCTTTTCTCTGATAACGTTTTTTTAGACGATATTTATATGATTCGACCATTATAATTAACAACAGTTTGTTAAATTAATAATGATTTCACGATTAAACGTTAAATACAAGCAGATTTTAAGCCAACTTTTCCGATTATACTATAATTTGAGCTATATTTCAACCTTTTTATCAATATAAAGCAATATTTGGGCTAAATTGGCATATTGCATTTAAATTTTTGAATTTTATGTTGGCGGATCTTGTATATGCCTGTTTTATTAATTCAATAATTTTGAATTTTGTCATTTCCGGGAGGACAGTAGTCCTCCCCTACAATCTGGGATTCCGAATTCACTGTTAATTTCAATATTAATTAGTATAAAAATAGGAAGTCTAATTGACTTCCTATTTTACTAATTTAATTCAATTTTAAAATCATGTCATACCACTTAGCTCCGCCGTGTGTTGAACCTGAAACTCCCAGATTTTCAAAACCAAACTTTGCGTAATAATGTATAAGTTTTTCCTTGCATGTTAGTATTACAGCTTTCTTACCTCTTTCTTTTGACAATTCTATTATGTGATTAAGAAGCTTTTCTGCAATACCTTTCCTTTGGTATCCAGGGTCAACCAGCAGTCCGAATATTGCTTGATTTTCACCATCAGGAAGATGAGTAGTGTCGTCATGAAACATTTCATCAAATATTACAGGACTGTTTGTCATGCATCCGTTCACAACACCTATTATTTTCTCATCTGTTACAGCTACAAAAAAGCTTTCAGGAAATGTATTTATTCTTCTTTTGAATGAATCCCTGGTGGCTGCTTCTTCAGGAGGAAAGCACACCGACTCTAAGTGTGCAATTCTATCAAGATCTTCTTGTTTTGCATTTCTTATTTCAATGTTCATTTTGTCAATTACCTCTAATAACCTGATGAACCAATTAAGTTTGAATTGTCAAACATAAGCTTGCTTAAATTGTAAGCAACCAGGACCTGGTAACGTCCTATTTCAGCCTGAGCGAGATTTGCATCTGCAGAAATAACATCAGCTGCAGCAGCCATGCCGTTTGCATATAGAAGCTTGTTGATTCTTGCTGCTTCCTTTGCCAGTTCAACAGTCTTATCCATGTTTACCAAAGATCTTTCTGCCTTAACAAGGTTCAGATATGATGTTCTAACATCAAGCTCCACATCTTTGTATGCCTGAGGTACATTAAGCTCTGCATCTTTAAGTTCTTCTACAGCAGCTTTGTGTTGTCTTAAGTTAGAAGTGTAGTATGCAGTATATACATGAGTTTTTATTTTCTGAACTTCTAATGCATTTTCCGCTTCGATTATTTCCGTTCTGTCTTTTTTTGCCTTCTCAATTGCTGCATTAAGGTTTAGCTGTTGTGTGGGAACATAACTTAAATCCTTGCTTGTAAGGATTACTTCTGTATCAAAAGGCAGATTCAATCCATTTAATAGATTTAGTTTTGCCATGTTTAAATCGTCATTGGCTGAATCCAGGTCCGTCTGAGCCTGCTGAACTGCCATTTCTCCGCTTAAAACTTCAGCTTTTGTAGCAGAACCGGTGTTGAACTTAAGATTTATAACTCTTAACTGTTCATTTGCGCTGGCAAGTTTCGCCTGATTTATTTCAATTGTTTTTTCTGCAACCAAGACGTTGTAGTAGATTCTTATTGTACCGAGTTCTATGCCAGCTGTAAGAACTTCTTTGTTTTTTTCAAGAAGCTTCATTTGAGTATCAGCTGTCTTTATGTAATACCCATTCTTTGCAAGAAGTGTTTCAACATAGTTGCTTGAAACATCTATGTTCAGCATAGATAATGTACCAAGATCAAGATCCATTATCATTTCTGCCTGTTCTTTGGCATCACTTCCGTCTTTTCTCATTTGTTGCATTTGTTTTATACCATCATTAATTTTCCACATTCCCCTGTCGTTTTCAACAGCCAGCTTAATGGCATCTTCAATTGAAAGCTGAAGAGGCTGTACAGTCACTTCTGTGGTTTCAGCAGTTGTTTCAACAGCTGTTTCTTCATCTGCCAAAGCATAATTTGTTTGTATTGTACTCAATGTAAGTACCATCGCCAATAACAGCGCAATTTTTCTTTTCATACGCCCTCCCGTATTTAATGTTTTTATTTATTTTACACCAAAACCGTTGAAAAGTAAATTTATTATAATTTCTTCTCCGCTAATTCCGGCGAAATTGTTTGTACATTTGTTTCTGATAAACTCGCTGACGGTTCCAACAATCATTGTTACTACCAAATCGGAAGGAATATTCTTGTTAACAAATCCTTCTTTTTTGCCCTGCTCTACCATTCTGATTATGATTTTATTCATGTCTGAAACATGGTTCATCATGGCATAAACCACTTTCTCGGAAATTATGTTTTTATTGGACATTATACCTTCGATAGTTGGTTCATGACATTTTTCACTGCCTTGTTTCATCGATATCATTTCTGTGAGCTTTTCTCTGAAAGTAATGTCCCTTAAGCTTATTTCCTCAATTTTATCTTTGATTCCTGTCACTTTTTCAATGCAGGTTTCATCAAAAATTTCCTGCTTGCTGGTGAAGTATTCATACAGTGTGCCTTTGCCTACCCCTGCCTTCAAAGCAATTTCTTCCATCCTGGTATTATGAAATCCCTTTTCTTTAAATAACTCCATGGCAGAGTTTAAAATATCTTGTCTTTTTTGATTGAATTCCGCCACTGAATCCTCCTAATTTTGTTCTACTGTATTTTTATGTTTAATGAATTTTCTTTTGAAAAATTCTGTAATATCATCAAATATTGTGTACATAACCGGTACAAGAACCAATGTCAAAACAGTGGACAATGCCAAGCCTCCGATTACTACAACACCCATGGATTGTGTAAGCTCTGCTCCTTCTCCGATTCCTAAAGCCATTGGCACCAGACCCAGAATAGTTGTCAGTGCAGTCATCAAGATTGGTCTTATTCTTATAGGACCTGCCTTCATAATTGCTGAAGTCCTGTCTTCACCGTTTCTTCTCCTGTTGTTCACATAATCAACAAGCACTATGGCGTTATTAACTACTATACCAACAAGTATAATCAAACCTATGAGACCTATTACATTCAGAGGCAGCCCTGTGACAAACAGTCCTATAAATCCTCCTGACAAAGCAAGAGGAACAGAAAACATGATTGACAACGGCTGGATCAGCGATTCAAACTGTGCTGCAATTATCATGTAAACAAGGGCTACAGCAACTATCATAACCATAAACAAATCTGCAAAAGTTTCTTGTATTTGTTCTGTTTCTCCTCCAAATGTGTAGCTGTATCCGTTTGGCATCTCATAATCCGCAAGTGCCTTTGTAATGTCGTTGGAAACTGACTGAACGTCTCTTCCTGCAACACTTCCTGTAACGGTGAGAGTCCTTGTCTGGTTTTCTCTTGTTATTCTTACAGGGCCTTTGGCTGTTTTAATTTCCGCTACTTCAGAAAGGGGAATTGTTCCACCTGCAGGAGTTGTTATTGGAAGCATATCCAAAAGCGACATGCTTTGTCCGTACATATTGTCTCCTTTTAAAACTACATCAAGCTCATCTCCGTCAATTTTGAATTTTGTAACAGTTGAACCTGCAAGAGTGTTTCCAACCTGAGAGCCTATTTGAGCAGTTGTAAGACCATATTGAGATGCAATTCCTCTATCAGCTATAATTTGTACCTGAGGGATTCCGTCTTCATAACTTGATTCTACTTCTCTTGTTCCGTCTACATTTTCAATGATTTTCTTGAAGTCCTCGCCAATGCCTTTTAATGTGTCAAGATCATCACCCTTAATAGCTATAGATATTGCTCCTCCGCTCATGCCCATGGACATGGTTGAAGTTTCTGTAACGCTTATTTCAGCACCAGGAACATCTTTAAGCAATGTTCTCATTTCATCGCTGACTTCCTTGACGCTTCTGTCCCTGTCAGCCAGGTCTGTAAGCATTACCATTATGCTTCCTGCATTTGAGCCGCTTGATATGCCCATCATTCCCCCGCTGCCTGCTGAGGTGAACACCGTCTTAACTTCAGGTATTTCTTTAATAATTTCATTTATTTCGCTTAAAGTATCATCAACTTGAGTAACTTCCGCTCCGTCAGGAAGAGTAACACTTATGCTGATTTGTCCTTCGTCCGTAGCAGGGAAAAACTCTGCTCCAACTGAAGCCACCATTGCAATACTTGCTGCAAATATTGCTATTGCTGTCAAGACAGTTGTAATTCTATGTCTCAAACTCCAGCTAAGAACTCTCTTGTATGTTGTAACAATTTTGCCGTGTTTTTTCTCCTGTTCTTCTTCGGACTCGAGGTTTCTTACTGAAACCAACTTTGATGACATCATTGGAACAAGTGTCAGTGCTACCAAAAGTGAGCTCAAGAGAGCCATTACTATTGTTAGGGCAAAATCTCTGAATATGGTGGCTGCAAGTCCTCCGGTAAACACAATTGGAATAAATACGGCAACTGTTGTAAGTGTGGAAGCTGTTACTGCCATTGATACTTCGTTTGCTCCTTCAATAGAAGCATTTATTCTGTCCATTCCAAGACTTCGATGCCTGTAAATATTCTCCAGTACAACTATGGAGTTGTCAACCAGCATACCAACACCCAGAGCAAGACCACCTATGGTCATCATATTCAGTGTTATTCCTGCAAAGTATAAAAGAACAAATGTGGTTATTATTGATATTGGTATGGAAAGAGCTATTACCAATGTTGTTTTGAAACTTCTCAAAAATATCAATAGTATTACTACAGCAAGCATCGCTCCAGTAATAGCAGTGTTTTTTAAATTATCAATGGACTGGTTTATGTAATCTGCCTGGTTAAAAACCGTTTCAATCTTTAAATCAGGATATTCCTTCTGAATTTTTTCAAGTTCCTTAGTAACGTCTTTTGCAACACTTACAGTATTTCCGTCAGATTGTTTCATAACGGATATTTGAACAACGTCCTGTCCGTTAAGTTTTGTTACAGTAGACTGATCTTTGTTCACAAATTCAACATCAGCTATGTCACTTAATCTAACTGTTCCTCCTTTGGGAAGAGTAATATTTAAATTTCTTATTTCTTCAATATCTTTAAATTCTCCTACAGTCCTTACTGTAAGTTCGTTGCTTCCCTTCATGACCGTTCCGCCAGAAAGGTTTAGGTTTTCAGACTTAAGTATTCCGGAAATGTAGCTTTGGCTCAAATTGTAGCCCTTTGTCATTTCTTCCTTTAGCATTATTTCAACTTCTCGCTCAAGTCCACCTGAAACATCTGCTGAAGCAGTTCCTTCTATTCTTTCGAGTCGAGGCTGAATTACATCCTCTGCTAACTTCTGAGTTGTCTGAAGACTTCCTTTGCTTGAAATTGCAAGCTGCACTATGGGCATGCTGTCAAGGTCTATTTTCATTACAATAGGTGACGTTGTTCCGTCAGGCAGGAAGCCTTTTATCATATCAATTTTTTCTCTCATCTGAAGTGTTGCTTCGTCCATGTCTGTGCCGAAATTAAACTGCATCAGCAACAGTGAGCTTCCTTCATTTGAATAAGAAGTAATTGTGTCGATATTTTCTATGGTACCAACAGCCTGTTCCATTGGAACAGTTATGAGATTTTCAACTTCTTCAGGTCCTGCTCCTGAGTACGTGGTTTGAACAATTGCTATTGGTAGCTCAATGTTAGGAAGCAGGTCTATTGACAGTTTGCTCAGGGATATGGCTCCCAGAACTATAACTATCAATATCATCATGGTTATTGTAACGGGTTTTTTTACTGAAAACTTAGCAAACATGCTTATTCACCCCTTACTACCTTTATTTTGCTGCCGCCTGTGATGTAATCCTGTCCTTTCACTATTACAGTATCTCCTGCTGCAAGACCAGATTTAATCTCTATGTACGAACCAGTGTCAAGTCCTGTAACAACTTCTCTTTCTTCAGATACATCGCCGTTAACAACATAGACATAACTTTTTCCGTCTCTGTCAACAACAGCTTCTGTCTTAACAGCCAGAGCATTTTCGATTTTGTCTGTTTCAAAGTTTATTTTGGCAAACATTCCAGGTTTAATAGATCCGTTGTTTTCAAGTATGATGTTCACTGTATAAAGATTTGTCATTGGGTCTGAGCTGGTGCTGATGCTGTCGATTACTGCTTTTTCGCTGTAATTTGCAGCACTGATTTCAACATTAGCTTCTGTTCCCTTATGAAGTTTGTTAACCATGTTTCCTGGAACAGCAAGTTCAATTGTTATGCTGTCTGAATCAACAATTGTAACAGGAGGTTTTGCTGAAGTTGCAAATTCTCCTTCAACAATGCTTATGTCTGAAATAACTCCTGATATGGGAGCCTTTACAACTGCATTGTCCAAAGCATCTGCTGCGTTTTCATAGGCAACTCTTGCCTGATCAACACTTTTTGCAGCAACTTCCAAAGACTCGTCTGATGCAGCAAGCTTTGCCTGATCGTATTGACTTTCAGGTACTGCTCCTTCTTCGTAAAGCTTTTGGATTCTTTCAAATGATTTTTTAGCATTTTCAATTTGTGATACGCTGACTTCATATCCTGCCTTGGCTGATTCATATGCAGCAAGAGCTTGATTGACCTGGTTTGTAATACTATCCGTATCCATAACGAATAACACATCATCCTTTTTAACCCTGTCTCCAACCTTCACATTGATGCTTTCAACTTTTCCGGACATGAGAGGCACAACATACACGTCCTTGTCTGCATAAGTCTTTGCTGTCATAATATTTTCAATATGCAGCTCTATTGGTTTCAATGTTTCCACCTCTACAGCTGTATATGATTCTTCTGTAACTTCGGCACTGATATCATCTGTCTTGCCGCATCCAGTAAAAACTAATGCTGTAACTAATAATAATGTCAATAATTTTTTCAAAATTCCCTCCAATTTTCGACCGACCGGTCGGTTTCCAACTTATTGTATCACTGAGTTGTTGAAGTGTCAATTTTATTATTAACAAAATATACAGTTACAGCATAAATTTTACTTATTTTTACTCAGCCTTGACTGCATTTTTGTAAATTTCATCCTTTTCTTCACTTGAATGCAATTTTTCCGTTGTATATGCAATGAATGCTATTCCAAAAATATCAAGGACAAATCTAAGTGTCATGAATTTTATTCCCATGGAGGATGCCTCAAACAAAAGAAGAGGAATTTTTGTTGTTGACCATGCTCCTATCATAATGAGCACATTTGATAGCTTGCTTCCTTTTTTGAGAAGGACAACTGCCACAGGAAAAGCTGCATACAAAGGACCGGCTGCTGCTGAGCCAAGGAAGAACGCAAGCAGCACTCCCACAATCCCTGATTTTTCTCCCATGTACTTAATCATTGTTTCTTTCTTCACCCATACATCCAAAAGCCCAAGGAGTATAAAAATAGGGGGCAATATGGAAAGCATTTCAAGGGCATTGTCTATTGTCAAGTCGATTGATTTCATTCCTATGTCAGGTCTGAAGATTATTACTGCAATGTTTACTGCTGCAAGAGCAAAAAATACCTTGTATCTTTTTATTATTTTTTTAAACTTATCCATTACAGAAACACCCCCATAACAAATGCAACTATATACGAAAACACAAATGCTTCTGCGTTTCTAATGAGAGTTGCCTTCTTTCCAAAAAATTTCATTTCAACAGGCATAGTAACCACACCAACCATCATGAGAGTTGATATGAATGCTGCAATCTGCATGTAGCCTGCTCCGCTTTTTAAAAGAGCTGCAGCAAGGGGAAATGCAATAAATCCCGGAATAAGTGTTATTGCTCCTATTACCGAAGCAATGATTACTCCAAACCACCCGGACTCGTTTCCAATCATGCTTGAAATTTGATCCGGTGTTAAAATGGCTAACATGATGCCGATGATAACCAGTATTGAAAGAAACTGCGGTAAAATATTTTCAAATGATTTCCATGCCTTCTTCAAGGCGAGTTTTGTGTTAAGTCTGCTTTTTACAAAAGATACAGCCAAGGCTGCTATGGCAATTACATACAAGGCAATTGTCGATGTCATAAATCCTCCTGATTAATCAATTTTCTTTTTAAATTTTAATGTTGCAAGGGCTAGAAAGGCTATGCCGAAAGCAACAAGAATTGTAAATTCTTTATAAAGTTCTCCAAATCCGTTTCCCTTTAAAATAATTCCCCGAAGAACCTTGATAAAATATGTGAGGGGAAGCACGTTGCTTAATCCATGTATAATTTCCGGCATTGCTTCTCTGGGAAACATGTAGCCTGAAAGAAGTATATTTGGCATTATCATGAACATTGATAGCTGCATTGCCTGAAGCTGGCTTTTTGAAACAGTCGAAATTATTAGTCCCACTCCCAGCGCTCCGAACAAAAATACTGCCGAGAACATTAAAAGAAGTGTAATGCTTCCTGCTATGGGTACCCTGAACCAGAACACTGAAAGAGCCAGTGCCAGAACAATGTCCACAAAGCCTATTATTACATAGGGAATGATTTTTCCTATCATTAGCTCCATTTTTGTTATGGGAGTCACTATGAGCTGCTCCATTGTACCTCTTTCCCTTTCCCTCACTATGGAAAACGAAGTAAGCATGAGTGTAACAGTTTGAAGTATAACTCCTATGAGTCCCGGGATGTTGAAGTAAATGCTGCTCATGTCTGGATTGTACCACACTCTGCTTCTCAAATCCAGTGACTTAGGCACAGTTGTTCCTCTTGTTTCCTTAATTATTTCTACAGACATTGACTGAACCACTCCTCCTGCACTTGATAGTATAGTCTGCGCCGTTGTTGGATCTGTCCCGTCAACTATAAGCTGTATCTGTGCAGATTTGCCGTCTTTTAAATCAGCTGAAAAATCAGGGGGTATAACAATTCCTGCCTTAGCATAGCCGTTGTCTATGTAGTATTCAATGTCATCCATGCTTTCGGCATAATAATCCATATCGAAGTATTTAGAATTTGTAAGGTTTTCTATGAGCTCCCTGCTTTCCCTTCCCATGTCGTTATCCAGCACTGCTGTAGGAATGTGGTCGACGCTTGTTGAGGCTGCATATCCGAACAACAAAAGCTCCATGATGGGCATCATTATTATTATGGCAATGGTTCTTTTGTCTCTTTTAATCTGTGAAAATTCTTTTTTGATTATTGCCTTTATTCTGTTCATGTTGAAATTCATTTTGTCACCTCTTTTTTTCTTTTTTCGCTTTCCACCAGGAAAACAAACACGTCCTCAAGAGTTGGCTTACATTCAATAGCCTTCAATGTGCTGTCAGACTTTATTTCAACTATATTCCCCTCTATTATTTTTTCTTTCATATTGTTTGGAGTGTCCAGTGACAAAATATTGCCATAATATAGAAAACCAATTGAATTGCAGTGTTCAGCTTCATCCATGTAGTGGGTTGTAACAAGAATGGTAACACCTTTTTTTGACAATTTGTAAATTATATCCCAAAACTGCCTTCTTGCTATGGGGTCAACACCTCCTGTAGGCTCATCCAGCAAAAGTATTTCAGGTTCATGTATTATGGAGCATCCAAGAGCAAGTCTCTGCTTCCACCCTCCTGAAAGATTAGAAACAATCATCTTTTCTTTTCCCCACAAATCTGCCATCTTAAGAATTTCTTTTTTCTTTTCCTTAAGCTTATCTTTTTGTATACAGTAAACTCCCCCGTAAAAATCCAGATTTTCTTCTACAGTCAGCTCTTCGTAAAGGCTGAATTTCTGAGACATGTAACCAATTTTGCTCCTTAGTTTTTCCCTGTCCTCCCTTATGTCACATCCAAGTACGTGACCTGAGCCTGACGTTGGATTTAATAGGCCGAGAATCATTCTTATGACCGTAGTCTTGCCTGAACCGTTAGGACCTAAAAAACCAAACACTTCTCCTTTTTTCACATCAAAGCTTACATTGTTTACGGCAACAAATTCTCCAAACAATTTTGTAAAATTCCTGATTTCAATTGCGTTTTCCATATGTCATCTCCGAGCGGCTTTTTACAATATTCACAAACACATCCTCAAGAGTAGGTGTTATTTCATTTATGGTGTATTCTAAATTCAAGTTTTTTAATGATTCTTCAAGTATGTTTTTTGTGATTTCCATGTTATCTGAAACAACATGGAGTTCTTCCCCAAGCAGGTACACATCCTTTGCACTGGCGGTTCCCAGAGCAGCTTCTCTTGCAGCATAACTGTCATCAGAAACAATGCACAAAATGTGTTTGCCGAAATCTCTTATTATGTTGTCAGGTCTGTCATTTTTTATAATGCTTCCATTGTACATGAGCCCTATTTCATCACACCTTTCAGCTTCATCCATGTATGGTGTGCTCACAAAAATAGTGACCCCCTGCTCCCTTAAGTCAAAAAGTATTTTCCAAAGCTCCCTTCTTGCAACAGGATCTACACCTATGGTGGGCTCATCCAGAAACAAATATTTAGGAGTGTGAATCAAGTTGCATGAAAGGGCAAGCTTTTGCTTCATTCCTCCTGACAGCTGATCTGCAAGCTTGTAAGAATGGTTTAACAGGCTGCTGAATTCAAGCAGAAATTTAATTCTTTCCTTGCTTTCCAGTTTTGGAACCTGGTATATTTCAGAATAAAACTCAAGATTCTCAATTACGGTAAGATCCCCGTACAGACTAAATTTTTGAGGCATGTAACCAATATGTTTTTTCAGTTCTTCGCTGTCTTTTACAATATCAAGTCCCCCGATTTTTCCAGTGCCGCTGTCAGGCTTTAAAAGAGAGCACAGCATTCGCATGGTTGTTGTCTTGCCTGCGCCGTCAGGACCCAATAGACCATAAATTGAATTTTTTCTAACATTAATATTTAATTTATCTACAGCCGTAACGTCACCAAAATTCTTAACAAGGGATAATGTCTGAATTTCATGTTCCATAATTCCTCCTAATCCACCTTGATTTTTATGTCAACAGGCATTCCGGGTTTCACAACCCCATGAGAATCCTCAAGATTTATTGTCACTTCAAAGACTGTATTTACTCTTTCTTCCTTTGTCTGTATGTTCTTTGGAGTGAACTCAGCTTCTTCACTTATTCTTGAAACTTTGCCTTTAAATGTTATGGAGCTATCTGAATCCACATACAATTCGGCTTCCTGCCCAACCTTTACAAGTCCTATATTTTTTTCCGAAACGTAAGATCTTATTTCTGTATTTTGTTTTTCATATATTTCAGCAAGCAATTTTCCCGCTGTTACAAATTCTCCTTTGTTTGCAACAAGTGTATTTACCAAACCGTCTGCAGGAGATTTTATAAATGTCTTGTCAAGTTCTGTTTTAGACTGTTCCACACTTTTTTGTGCTTGTTCAAGATGTACTTTTGCTATTGCAATCTTGCTCTCAAGCTGAGCAATTTGTGTGTTTCCCGATGAAATAGAAAGTTCATATCCGGATTTTGCCTGAAGCATTTTGTTTTTTGCAGCTGATTCGATTTCTTCCGTAGGATATGATTTAATAATGTTAAGCTGTGACAGTGCTGAGTTATACTGTGCCAGGGCTATGTCGTGACTCTTCAGCACCTCGTCATACTTGCTCTGTGAAACCGCTCCTTCATCAAGCAAAATTCTTGTTCTATCTGCTGCAGATTCTGCATATTCAAGATTTGCTTCAGCCTGCTTCACTGCTTCCTGCACCTGGTTTATTTCATCATCGCTTGCACCATCAATTACCTTTTCATATTCAGCCTTAGCTGTTAAATAGGCACTTTCAGATTGTTTTGACATGTCCTGATTCTGAATTATTAAGTTATTAAGGCTTTTCTCAAGAAGCTCAAGATTTTTCTCTGAAATCTTAAGGTTTGTCAGTGACTGTTCATATTGGTTTTTAAGATTGCTGCTATTAATTTCTGCTACTATGTCTCCTGCTTTAACACTGTCGCCTTCTTCAATATTTATTTTTTCGATTGTTCCTGTTACTTCGCTGCTCAAGGAAATTACATTGCTTTCTACGGTTCCTGATGCTTCAATAAATGTGCCATTGTTTGCATATACCACTGCAGAATCATTTTTTTGCAAATTGTTGAAAATATAAATTGAAATGAGAACTATTAGAATTAAGACAGGCATGATTACTATTTTGCCCTTTGCCCTGAGATGGTTGTAAATATTTTGCATAACGCCCTCCGTTTATATTGATTGTTCAGCTTTAAACAACTATAATATAAATCAGTTGTTAAAACAGTTACCACGGTAACTTTTTGTAAAATATTCTTAAATCCCATAAGAAAGGAAATGTCATGAAGGATTTTATTAAAATACTTGAAAACACTGAATTGTTCAAATGTTTCAACTCTGAAGAACTTGAAAATATTTTTGATGAACGTTATTATACCGTGAAAGATTACGAAAAAAATTCCATCATATATCTGCAAAATGAAAAATGTGAGAGCCTAGACGTAATATTAAATGGAATCATAACAATACAAAAAATCGACCAGGACGGTAAAATACTTACAATCAGTGATTTTATGAGCGGAGACGTTTTGGGAGAAAACCTTCTTTTTTCAGCCAGCAGCAACTATCCCATGACAATTACAGCAAAGACCGACTGCACTTTGCTTCACATGAAAAGTTCTCTTGTACTGGCGCTTTGTCAAAAAAATGAATGCTTTTTAAAGAGTTTTCTCATGTCACTGTCAAGCAAGACACTTATCCTTTCAAACAAAATAAAATCCCTGACCATGAAGACGATTAGACAGTTAATCATTGATTTCCTGCTTATTGAATCATTCTCCCAGGGAAGCACAAATGTTAAATTGAACATGACGAAAAAGGACCTGGCTGAAAAACTGGGAGTTCAGCGTTCTTCCCTTTCAAGAGAACTCAACAAAATGAGAAATGATGGCCTGGTGGAATATAATTCAAATTACATTTACATAAAAGACATTGAGTCTATGAAACACTTCATATGAAAAAAGATTTGCGTTCATCGCAAATCTTTTTGTTTTTACTTTTTAAGTTTGTACTTTCCTACCATCTCTTTTAACATTTGTGCCTGACTTGTCAGCTCTTCGCTTGCAGCAGCACCTTCTTCAGATGTTGCTGAATTTGCCTGTACAACCTGTGACACCTGCATAATACCAATATTAATTTGCTCAAGACCTGCTGCTTGTTCGTTTGATGATGTTGCTATATCATTAACTAAATTTGCTACTTTTTCAACCTCTTCAACAATTTCATCCAGGGCTTTTGCTGTATTTTGTGCTATATTAGTTCCAACCTGTGATTTTTTAATGGAATTTTCGATCATTTCCGTTGTTTCTTTAGCGGCACTGGCAGATCGTGCAGCAAGATTTCTTACTTCCTCTGCAACCACCGCAAACCCCTTGCCATGCTGTCCAGCTCGTGCAGCTTCTACAGCCGCATTAAGAGCAAGTATATTTGTTTGGAAAGCTATGTCATCAATCACCTTTATAATTTTTGATATATTTGTTGATGAACTATTAATTTCATCCATGGCATTAAGCATTTCCTTCATTTGCTGATTGCCGCTTTCTGCAGTAAATTTAGCTTTTTCTGCAAATTCATTTGCTTTATTGGCATTTTTAGCACTCATAGACGTCTGAGCAGAAATTTCTTCTAGAGATGCTGTCAATTCTTCTATGGAGCTTGCTTGTTCTGTTGCTCCCTGTGACAGCATAATGCTTGATTCAGATATCTGGCTTGCACCAGCTGCCACTTCTTCAGAAGCAACACTGATGTTTGATAGAATAGCATTGTTATTTGCAACCATTTCAGCAAGCTTAATTCCAAGTATATCTTTATCCGATCTGGCTTCCACATTTATAGTCAAATCTCCCTCTGCAATGCTTTGCGCTGTCAAAGCTTGAGAACGGATGTTTTCAATCATCCTTTCAAAGGCTTTCATGAGTCTTCCTATTTCATCATTTGAATTTGTACTAACATTTACATTTACATTTCCAATTGCCAATTCATCTGAAACTTCAACAAGATTGTTTATTGGATTTACTATACCTTTAGTAATTGCAAGGCTTAATACTATACTGATAATAATAGAAATTATAACTACTATTATTAAAATAGTGCTTGTAAACGAATAAAGTTTATCAGCATTCTGATTTTCCAAATCTGCATTTTGCTGATTAAATTCTGCCAATTCAACCAACATAGCTGATACTTCGTCAAATACTACTCTTGAGTTTCCTTTTGCCAGTACTTCAGCTTCTTCTGACTTTTGACCATTGCTTAATGCAACAATCTCTTCATTTATTTTCAAATATTCATTCCATTTTGATTTTATAGATTCTAAAAGTGCCCTGTCTGTGTCATTGCTGATTAAACCGTTGTACAAATCAATATAATTATTTATTTCAATGTTCTTTGAATTCATTTTTTCTTCATATTGAGCAAGTTCAGATTTTTCTTCCGATAAAACATGACCTAATTCATATATTCTGAAATCTGAAACGGCTGTGTTCATTTCACTTGAATACATTACGCTGGGCAGACTGTTTTCAGCAATAATAGTTGTACTTTCATCTATATTTCCCAGTGCAGAAATTGAAAGCAAACCAATAAATGCAAGAATTACAGTTATTATGCCGAACCCAAGCAGCAGTCTTCCTCTAATTGACAAATCTTTTCTAATTTTAAGCTTCATGTAAACTCTCCTAAGTTGATTTAATTTAGCTAGCTCATAAATTTCTTTCACATTTTCCTGTAGAAATAATTTACGTACTATAAACAGATTTCCCAATTCCGTTAGCATACTTGCTTCACTTTTGTTATTCAATTTTAGACTTTTATATCTTTTGGGTCATATGGAATCCTTATACTATAATTTTACCTCCTATTATCTCATCTCATTGAATTTGTGCAAATAATAAATCAACTGAAAAGTGTAAAGATATCTTCAACGCACAAAATTTTGCTGCGCCACTACCACAAAGAAATTGTGTCCCCTCACTGTAACTCCTTAACGGCAGTACGTAACAATACTTACAAGGTTTTATGTATAATTGCACAGCATTTTCCAATATAATAAAAAAATAGGCAACATTGTTGCCTATAAAAAATAAAACTATAAAAATAGCATTACTAATTTGGCAACCTGACAATCATGGCATTAAGCTTTAGACTCACGGCTTTGCGTCACCACTTTTCAATGGTTTTGCCTTTTCAATTTTGTTTTTATTACTTTCACATTGTTCTTATATATTAAGCTTAGATGAATATAAAGTCAACATTATTCAGTAAATCCTGCTGAATGCATTTGCTCTTCTTTACCGAATATTGCCATTCCTGTTTTCAATTTCCTGAAATTTAACTTTTGATAAAACGGTTCTTTTCCTGGAGATGCAAATAGTATTATGTTACAATGAGAAAGACGTTGTATGATGCTCTCCATAATTAATTTACCTACACCATTCCCCTGATATTCAGGTACTACCGCTATATCATAAACTGCAGCTTCATAAGCTCCGTCTGAAATAGCCCGACCAAACCCTATCATTTGTTCCTCATGGAAAGCAAACACAACACTGTGGCTGTTCTCAAATGCTTTTTTATGAACCTCACCATCAAAATACCCCATGCCAACTCGTTTTAAAATTTCACAAACATTATTAAAATCAATATTCGAACAATTTAATTGTAAAGCGACCTCCATTTTATCCTCCCTATAATTTATGCTTTTACCTAAATTAATAAACAAGACTGCCAATCCACAATGAGTAATTTGACAGTCCGGTATTAATCATAACTAATTAAAAACATTTTTTGAACCACATTAATATAAAAGCAACTGTTTTACATCCATTACTAATAGTTGTTTTCTGAAAACCTTTTAACTCTATCAGATTTATCCTTCAAGTATTTTTCATTTATAATCTTATATGGACCATTATCTAATTTTTCAATAATGCCTTCAGATTCAAACTTATTTAAGATGTTATATAAACTTCTTCTGCTAATATTCAAGTTGTCACATATGTCATAAATGCTTTTATAGATAAATTTGCAATTGCATGAATTCTCCAGGACATAGTAGGATACAAGCTCGCACTGAGAAAACAAATTGCTCATGAGCATTTTTTTATACATTACATAAACCCTGCTGCTGGTCTTAAAATAAAAGAAAGTAGAAAATTCTGAATTTTTCATTAACACGTTCATCATATCAGTATTCAGGCACAGCAGTACAACATCAGTCACGGCAATATTATTGCCATAAAAATTATGCTTTCTAAAATAACTGATCTGTCCGGCAAACTCATTTTCTGAAATGACATCTAAAAGTACTTTTTTGCCCAAGTCAGAATAACTTTCTATTTTAACTGTACCCTCTAGAATATAATAAATTTGATTATCTATATTTTCTGCCCTTGAAAAACATGTTCCCTTTTTCAAAGTCAAAACAGGAATATTATCTAAACATTCTTTAATGTAAGTATATATGTGAGAGTTTTCAATTAACATAAAATACCTCCAATATAAGTTTGAATTATAATAATTTATTATAATTCAAACTTACAAACTATACAAGCAACTTAAACAGCTTTGTTCTCTTCTTCTACCTCACCTTTGTCTAACCATTCAACGATTCTCGGTTTATAGTTTTTCATAATAAAACCGACAACTTTTCCAACAAGCAATGCAGCTAAAATTGTTCCTTCTCTTACTGTCTTCAATGACCCTAAAAATACAAGAGACAAAAGTGCTGATATTAAAACCATGCCTGTGTCAACTCCAACCTTAGCATTACCAAACTTTATTTTATCCTTGCTCACCTGCACAATAGCAGCGCAAAGACCTTCTGCCGGAAGAGGCATGATGTTTGGAATAAGGAATCCGGAAACACCGATACCGATAACCACTATACTTATTGCCAAATATACAAGTTGCATTACGTAATTGCCAGGAGCTGGCAACCAAAACAACAAATATTTTGTGCTGGTATATGTTATGAAAGTGCCAAGAATAAAAGTCGGAACAATCTGCAACAAGTTTCTTACTTTATAATCTTTTCTCAACAATATTATCTGCAGTGCCATTAATCCCATGTAAACAAAATATGTTGCCTTTCCAAGTTCAACTCCCCAAACAAGTTCACAGGCATAAGGAATTGAACTAACAGGAGAAATACCGAGACCTGCTCGTTTCGAAATATTTATTCCAATTGCTAATATTAAAAATCCTAATAGATAAAGACATACTCTTTTTGCTGTTTTCATTTACTTCCTCCATGTTATTTTAATTTTTTTCTACTTATTATAATAAAGGCTGGAGAAATGAAAATCAATCATTATCACCAGCCCTATTAGTGTACCCTAGATCAGAAAGGAGTGTCATCACCAATATAGCAAGCTATATTATTATCTAAATATATTCCTTGAAGAAGTTCCATTTTTTCTTCTGTCATATCTCCATGATTGCTATATTCATACTCTTTCCCCAACTGTTCCCACTTGGTCAATCCAAGTCTATGAAATTTTAAAAGGTTAATTTCGTACAATCCATTTTCATTCATAAACTCAATTAATTTATGAGCATTTTCAACGCTGTCATTGTACCCTGCTATAGTTGGCTGTCTCAGAATTAATCTTCCTTTCCAACCTGCTTTAATCAAGGCCCTGATGTTTGAAAGTACTAAATCATTATAAACTCCTGTACCTTCCTTATGCTTTTCTCTGTCCATGTTCTTGACATCAATAAATGCAAAATTGATATACTTCATAATTTCCAAAAATTCTTCCTGTTTTGCATATGCTTCAGTCTCAATTGCTGTATGAATTTGCAGTTTATGGCATTTTTTTAATACCTCCAGCAAAAATTCATAATGCATCAGTGGATCTCCGCCTGTAAATGTTACTCCTCCGTCTGGACCCCAACTGTTGAAATCCCGCCTCAATAATGCAACAAGTTCATCAACTGAATATTCCTTAACGACCTGTTTGAAAGCATTGTTTGGACAAATATTGATGCAGTCAAATGTTTCACATTTCATGCAAATGCCCCAGTCTATGCTTGGTTTGCCTGACTGATCAAATTTTATGTTGTGATGTGGGCATACATTTCTGCATGCCGCACATCCCTTTTCCCATTTGCACATTTTATCCGAAAACATAATATGTTTTTTCTTGTTCCAGCTTTCAGGATTAGCGCACCATTTGCATGTCATCGGACACCCTACAAAGAAAACATTAGTTCTGCAACCTGGACCGTCATGCACTGAATATGCCTGTATGTCAAATATCAAACCTTTTTTTTCAGTGCCTAAATTTATATTTTCTTTATCCATATCAAATCCTATTGTTGCTCGTTTTTTAGTTATTTATTGAACTTTTCACATGCAAATGCTCCACAAGAAGCATATGCCCAGTTTTCTTTTGCAAAACCCTTACAAGTTCCTACTCCATACTTGTCAGGATCAGCAAAGTTCTTGCAAACTCCGCATTTTTCAGCCTGCATGAACATTGGGCATGCATCGCTGCCTTCGCCATCTATTGGAATTAAATTTTTACTTAATGCGCATTGTCCTTTTTCGCAGTCCAAGTTTATATAATTTTTACAATCATAATGTTTCATCATCATACCTCCATCAATTTTTTTATGCTTCATCATATTGAGTTCTAAAGATAACTTCATCCTGGATCGGTTTTCCGATTTCACACCAGTACTGTGTAAATCCGGCAACACGAATCATAAGATCTCTGTACTTGTCAGGTGTTACCTGTGCACTTCTTAATGTCTTTGAGTCAACAATATTGAATTGAACGTGGAATCCACCTTTTCTCATGTAAGCTCTTACAACGTCAAGAAGTTTTCTTGTTCCGTTCAAACCTTTTACTGCTGATGGATGAAGCTTAAGATTCATTTGAGAATTCTGATGTATACCGTGATCATATACAGTTGCAGATTCAAACAATGCATAAAGTCCGTTCTTATCTGTACCAGGTGCTGCTGACAAAGAACCATCTGAATATGTTGTTCCTGCAAGTCTGGAATCTGCTGTACCCAATGTTATAAATCCTTGAGGACCATGTGTTGAAACTGATATCTGGCATAAGTATAATGGTTTTCCATAATATGAATTGTAGCTATGTACCATTTCATACATGTCGTATTCATATGTCTTGAGCAATTGGTCAACATATGGTAATGCATTTCCATATTTAGGTGCATTAACACATGCTGCAAATATTTCTTCATATTTAGGGCTGTTTTCAGTGCTTTCTCTGAAGTCTGGTGAGAATACTCCTGTTTCATAAGCAGTCTTGAAACCAAAGTTGTTGATCATTGCATCTGTCATTTCTTCTATTGTAAACTTCTTGTCGTCATATACGTTTTTCTTAATAGAAGCTAATGAATTTATTAGTGTAATAGTTCCGCATGATTCAACATTGATGCTGGCATTGTATCTAGCCCCCATAGTACCCAAGTGTTGACCTTTTCTGAAGCAGTCAGGTTTCAACAAAGAGTTAACAGCTGGCATAAGGTATTTTCTCCATACATCCATCTGAATGTTATTTACTTTATTAAGAATAAGTATTGAATCATTCATGTACTGTTTCCATTGCTCATAAACAGCTTCAAATGAGTCAAGATTTTTATTATGTGCAGGATATACTCTTTTGCCTGTTCTCTTATCTACTCCGTTTGTCAATACTAGTTCAAGTATCTTTGGCATTGCAAGGAAGTGAACTCCTGTACCGCAAGTTGGAGAAGCTCCTCCAGGTACCCAAGTTACTTTTCCATCAAAATGCAATGGCTGGAAGCATCCAGGTGAAGATTCAAGACATCCTCCCAGGCACCAAGCTCTTGCATCTTCAAGATTCATGCCTTCCGGTCCATAGTTGTCAAGCATGTAGTTCATACCACCTTGGTTGTTCATCCATGCTGGATATCCAAGTCCAAGTTTTGTACAAGATGCAGCTTTCATGAGGAAATCTTCAGGTGTTTTTTCATCATATAAAACGCTCAGTGTTGGCTGAGGAGTTCTATTTCTCATTCCTGCTTCAATAATCAAATATTCCAAAGGAACAACTGCTGTAAGTCCTTCTTTGTTCAATCCGCCCATTGACAAGTTATTGAATGTATTTCCGGAAAGAACTCCGCCTGATACTCCGGCAGAAGCAAAACATTCTATACAAGTAATTTTAATTCTGTATAATTCAAGGATTTCTATTACTTCTTCATCAGTCATGATTCCTTCACGGATGTCATGTTCATAGTATGGCTGCAATACCTGTCCAAGTCTACCAATAGATAATCCTGACATTGCATCTTCATTTGTAACACCGAGATGACAACATACTGTCATTTGTATAGCTTCCCAGAAGTTAGCAGGTTTCTTATGTGCAATATTGTGCATAACTTCTTTGATTTTTTCATAGTTAGCTTTCAATTCAGCATCTTGTTCAATAGAAGCAAGGTAAGCTGCTTGTCTTGAATAGTTTTCACACCATTTGCTCAAACCCATTACAATTTCTTTCATGGCTGCATAGTAATATCCTCTGCTCATGCCAAGGATTCCGTCATCCCCTGCTTCACCCATTACTTCAGCCATTTTTTCATCACATATTTCTAAGATTCTGTCAAAGCCATATTCTAAAGGAACATAGTAGTTTGATACTTCACGTCCTTGTGCAATTGCAAAGGAGTCAAACATACAAACAACACTGTCCATTAAATCTCTATATTGTCCATATCCAGGTAATGTTCTTGAATATTTATCACTTATATCTTCTATGGAAATGCCTCTCCAAGGTTCAGATGTTTTAACAAGTACCGGAATTTCTTCTTTTCTCATACCGAATTTCTTAGCTAAAGAGATAATATTGCCATAGCTTTTAGTAACGTTTCCACCACCGGCGCCAACAATACTTACAGCATCAGCTTCATTCTCAGCAGGAGCATCAACTTCTGCCATCAAAGCATCTGCTTGAGCAAGGAAAAAGCTTGATGTTGTCCAAGGGAAAGGGAATCCGCCTCTGACATTTTTTGTCTTGTTCATAACAATTTTTTCATAAGGCTGAATAGTTGGTGTCATGTGTGATAAAGCAGCTCCCATGGCTCTGGCTCTTCTGACTTCAATTAATTCGCCGTCATTTTCCCACCAGCTTCTGTTGTACCAGTATGGAACTTCCATATCTGCAGTAACTTTTAAGGTGTAATAAGTTTCCATTAATTTTTTTGAAGACTCTTTTGCTTCTGGTATTTCAGCTTCCAATTGCTCGTCAACTTGAGCAATGTCTATGCCGCGTGATTTTAAAACATCTTGTAATTTTGTTTCATTAGAACTCATAACAATTCCTCCTTGTTAAATTTAACTCATTATACTGCTGCTAAAAATTATGAGTTAGTGAAAAGTGCACAGTTTTAAAAATTTTTTAATGTTTATTTTCTTTAAATTGTTTGGTTTTTCAACAAGCATTGACATACTTTTATGTTTGTTGACTAAATTTTCGAAACATTCTTGCAATCCATGAAACGAAAATATTTTATCAAAATTATATTGATGAAAAATAAAAAAGACGTTCAGCATTTCACTAAACATCTTTCATTATTTGTTTTAATTAATTTCTGATAATTTTATCCGGCCCATAGGTAACGCCTTAAATATTAACATTATCATACAATTTTTCGCAGCATTCAATGTTGCAACTTAAGTTGTCTATTACAGTAAATACTACCTTTTCATCAATAAGCTTAACTATTATGCTGCTTCCCGGTGCAACATATTTTGATAAGAGCTCAGTAGCCAATGCATCTTCAAGTTCCTGCTTGACTGCACGTTTCAACGTCCTGGCACCCATTTTTAAATCGTTATGTTTCTCTACAATATACTCTTTAACTGCATTTTCAATTACAATGTTAATTCCATACAGCTTCTTGCACCTATTAGAAAGTTCATTTACAAGCAATGTCATAATCTGTTTCATATCATCAATATTCAATGCATTAAACACTATGACATCATCAATTCTGTTAATGAATTCCGGTTTAAACGTTCGCTTTACTTCAGCCATGACACTTGTTTTCATTTTCTCATAATTTTCTTGAGCGCTGTTTACACTTGTGAAACCAATAGTTTCAGGCACCATGATCCTATGAGCACCCACGTTTGACGTCATAATTATAACAGTATTTTTAAAATTGATTTTTTTTCCTTTTGCATCTGTTAACTGACCGTCTTCCAATACTTGCAGCAAAATATTCAATACATCAGGATGAGCTTTTTCCACCTCATCAAATAATATTACCGAGTATGGATTGCGCCTTACTAATTCACTCAATTGTCCTCCATCTTCAAAGCCCACATACCCTGGAGGAGAACCTATCATTTTTGATATAGAATGAGACTCCATATATTCCGACATGTCTATTCGTATAAAAGACTGTTCTTTTTCAAACATAATATTTGATAACACTTTACTTAGCTCTGTCTTTCCAACACCAGTAGGTCCGAGAAACAAGAATGAACCTATGGGTTTGTTTGGATTTTGTATTCCTGCTCTTCCACGCCTCATAGCCCTTGCTACTGCATCTACTGCTGATTTTTGTCCTATAATACGTTTATGAATAAGCATTTCTAACTTAAGAAGTTTTTCACTTTCTTTTTCTGTAAGACTTTTTACCGGAATATTTGTCCAGTCAGATACCACTTCAGCTATTTCTGTTTTATCAACAGTCAATATATTTCCACCTGCACGTGGTATATCAATACTTTTTAACCTCATTGCTGCTGCAGCCTCATCTATTAAATCCAAAGCTTTATCCGGCAATCTCCTGTCGTTAATGTAACGATTGGACAAAACCACTGCGGCTTCAACTGCTTCCGGTAAAATATATATGTTATGATAATCCTCATATTTTTTAAGAACCCCGTTGAGTATTGATATGGATTCTTCAGTGGTAGGTTCTTCCACCATTATTGGCTGAAATCTTCTTTCTAATGCAGCTTCCTTTTCTATGTACTTTCGATATTCTTCTAAAGTTGTTGCGCCTATAAGTTGAATTTCTCCTCGTGCCAAGTATGGCTTCAATATATTAGAAGCATCAATAGCTCCTTCTGCACCTCCAGCTCCAACAATTGTGTGAATCTCATCTAAAAACAACAAAATATTACCAGCCTCCAGTACTTCGCCGATAATTTTTTTAAATCTTTCTTCAAATTCTCCCCTAAATTTACTGCCAGCAACAATGCCAGCCAGATCTAATGCAACTACTCTTTTACCCATCATAGAAACAGGTGCCTTGTTTTTAGCAACAAGCATTGCCAGACCTTCGGCAATTGCAGTTTTTCCAACACCTGGTTCACCTATTAGACAAGGATTATTTTTAGTTCTTCTCATTAATGTCTTAATCATTCTGCGTATTTCTTTTTCTCTTCCAATCAGAGGGTCCAGTTTTTCAGCTCTGGCTAATGCAGTAAGATCTCTGCTGTATTTATCCAATGTTTCTGTTTTTTTACATGCAGCGCTTTCATCATAGGATTCTTTGACTCCATAGCCAGATTTATTTTCTTTCATAGCCGAAATTATGTCTATGTATAATTTATGAGCTTCAACTCCCAATATTTTCATCAATTTTAGCGCCATATTATCTTTATCCTTTAGAATTGCTAAAATAATATGTTCTGAACTTGTAGCTTTTGCATGGAACCAGTCTGCCTGACTGTGACTATTCTCTATTATTTTCATAACGGATGGCGAATAATCACGGACAACTCCAAATACCGGTGTCTCACCGGCAGGAATCCATTCTTTTATCATTTCAGTTATTATTTCATCAGCAACATCATTTTCACTAAGAATTCTTGAAACAAATCCAGTCTTTTCCCGGATAAGCCCCAGCAGAATGTGCTCAGCTCCAATATTTATTTGTCCAAATTTTCCGGCTGATTCTGATGCTATGGTTAAAACATTGCTTGCGTCTTCAGTAAAGTATGGTTTCAAATACAATCCTCCCAATTATATTAACTATATAATTTTCCTTCTTAATCAATTGTTTCCATCATTAACTTTATTATTCTCATAACAAATAGGCTGCAACATATTTTACTGCATTAAAAAAATGGCGTAATTCATTTCGCCATTTTTTTATATTAAGCTAATCTCTTTTGTGCTATAGTCCTGATGTATATTTCTTTTTTATTTTAAGACGTTCCATTGCTCTTGCTAAATTTGCTTTTGACATATAATATTCATAAGTGCTCTGATCCTGGCGCATTTGTTCTTCTGCACGTTCTTTTGCTTCCAGCGCTCTTTGTTCATCAATTTCCTCAGGAAGTTCCACTGTATCCACAATCATAACTACTTTATTATTAGAAATTTGAATATGACCGGCACCTGTAACTGCTATAATCCATTTGTCTTCAGCAGTTTGAATGCGTAATTCACCAACACTGACAGCTATAACAGCATCCTCATGATGGGCCAAAATACCCATGGATCCATCTGTTGACGGCAATATTAACTGCTTTGATTGACCTTCGTAAAATATTTTATTAATAGCAATTATTTTCAACTCAAAGGAGCTCATCTTATCACCTCATTGTGTTACTGACCTTTTTTTGATTTTTGGATTACTTCTTCTATGGTTCCCACATTAAAAAATGCCCATTCAGGATAATCATCCATTTCACCGTTAATTATTGACTTGAAACCACGAATGGTTTCTTCTAAAGGAACGTATTGTCCAGGTACACCTGTAAAAACTTCTGCCACATGGAATGGCTGAGACAGAAATCTCTGAATTTTTCTTGCTCTTAATACCGTAAGTTTATCTTCATCTGAAAGTTCTTCCATGCCGAGAATTGCAATTATATCCTGCAATTCCTTGTATTTTTGCAATATCTGTTGAACACTTATTGCCGTATTATAATGTTGTTCTCCTACAACATCAACTTCCAATATTCTTGAAGAAGATTCCAGTGGATCAACAGCTGGGTAAATTCCCTGTTCAACAATTTTTCTGGAAAGTACAGTTGTAGCATCCAAATGAGCAAATGTAGTGGCCGGCGCAGGGTCCGTCAAGTCGTCTGCAGGTACATATACTGCCTGTACGGACGTTACAGAACCATTTTTAGTTGATGCTATTCTTTCTTGAAGTTCTCCCATTTCAGTTGCCAGAGTAGGCTGATAGCCTACTGCTGAAGGCATACGCCCCAGAAGCGCTGAAACTTCAGAACCTGCTTGAACAAATCTGAATATATTGTCAATAAACAATAATACATTTTGATGTTCCACATCCCTGAAGTATTCAGCCATTGTAAGACCAGATTCAGCAACTCTCATACGTGCTCCAGGCGGCTCATTCATTTGACCAAATACAAGTGCAGTTTTTTCCAATACACCTGATTCTTTCATTTCTATCCACAAATCGTTACCTTCTCTTGAACGTTCTCCTACTCCTGTAAAAATCGAGTAACCTCCATGTTCTGTTGCAATGTTTCGTATTAATTCCTGAATCAATACTGTCTTACCTACTCCTGCTCCGCCAAAAAGACCAATCTTACCACCTTTTGCATAAGGAGCAAGGAGATCTATTACTTTGATTCCTGTTTCCAAAATTTCCACAACCGGATTTTGGTCCTCAAATTTTGGCGGATTTCTGTGAATAACCCATTTTTCCACATTTTCTAAATGTTCTTCTTTATCTATTGTATTTCCTGTTACATTAAATAGTCTTCCAAGTGTCTTTCTCCCAACAGGGACCTTAATTCCGTCACCTGTTGCTGTTACTTCCATGTTTCTAAAAAGGCCATCACTGGACGAAAGCATGATGCATCGCACGATATTACTTCCAATGTGCTGAGCTACCTCCATAACACGAACTTCATCATCTTTTATTACTTCTAATGCTTCTTTTATAGAAGGCAGTTTATTTTCATCAAATTCAACATCTACAACAGGGCCTAAAATTTGAACTATTTTTCCTTTATTCATAACTTCTTCCTCTTCTGTGCTTTAGCACCGCTGATTACTTCTGTTACCTCTTGAGTAATAGCTGCCTGCCTAGCTCTATTATAAATAATCGATAACTCTTTCAGCATGTCTTTTGCATTATTCGTAGCTGCTTCCATTGCCATCATTCTGGCATTCTGCTCACTTGAATAAGCTTCTGTTAATGCACCATAAATAAAACCTGTTACAAAGTTCGGTATTAAATTGTTTAAAACATCGTGGGGTGTCGGTATGTAATTTGTTTCATCTGTACCATCGTCAGTTCCATCTTCATCCATGAAATCGACTTTCCTTAAAGGTAAAATTTTCTGAATTTCAGCTTTGCTTTCCAATGAATTAATCATCCTTGTATATATAATATAGATTTCATCCAGCTTCTTCTCATTAAACATTTGAACAATTCTTCCTGAAATAACCCTTGCCCTATGAAGTGTTGGATTTTGAACTGTATATTTAAATTCAGCGTCATAATTAATTCCTTTGTTTTCAAAGTAGCTTCTTCCAACATTGCCGGCTACAAATAAAACATGATTTCCATCTTTTTTAAGTTCATCTTCAGCAATTTTGATAACATTATTGTTATAAGCACCCGCCAGACCTTTGTCTCCAGTTATTACTATATACCCTTTATTCCTGTTTATTTTATCCGTCCTGTCATCAAAAAAACTGAGTTTTACATGTTCAGGTATTCTCTTAATCACGCGAACAATTGCTTCCTGTAGTGAATAAAAATATGGCTGAGTATTTTTAAGGTTTATTTTTGCCTTTTTTAACTTTGAAGAAGAAATCATATACATTGCATTTGTAATTTTCATGGTATCCTTAACGTTGCTTATTCTATTTTTGATTTCTCTTGCATTTGACATATGCTACCACCTGCTTTTATAATCGGATGATGCTTTTAATATTCTTTTCTCAAGGTCTTCACTCAGCACTTTTGTAGTTTCCAGCTCCTGAATGATATTGAGATGATACTGTTCGAAAAATTCCAACAATCCGTTCTTATATTCTTTAAAGCGTTTAGCATCAATGCCTGTCATACACTTCTTTGTTGCAGCACAAAGCAAAATAACCTGTTTTGCCATGCTTAACGGTTCACATAACGGCTGTTTTAAAAGTTCCATCAATCCTTTTCCATAATTCAGCTGTGCAAATGTTGCTTCATCCAAGTCAGAACTGAACTGAGTGAAAACTTCCATTTCTCTGTACTGGGCAAGGTCGATACGAATGCTTCCCGAAGACTTTTTCATTGCTTTTGTCTGTGCTGCACCTCCTACACGAGACACAGAAAGTCCAACATTAACAGCAGGACGTTGTCCCGCAAAGAACAGGTCACTCTCCAAATAAATCTGACCGTCAGTAATTGATATAACATTTGTAGGAATATATGCAGAAACATCATTTGCTTGTGTTTCAACAATTGGAAGCGCAGTTATGGAACCGCCGCCTAATTCTGGTACAAGTTTGCTGGACCTCTCCAGAAGTCTGGAATGCAAATAAAAAACATCTCCCGGATATGCCTCACGACCTGGTGAACGTTCAAGTAAAAGAGACAGAGATCTGTATGCTACCGCATGTTTAGACAAATCATCATAGACTATCAATACATCCTTTCCCTTATACATAAAATATTCTGCCATTGAGGTGCCTGCATATGGAGCAATATATTGCAAGGAAGCTGGATCACTTGCAACTGATGATACAATGATTGTATAATCCATGGCGCCATACTTTCTCAAAGTATTTTCTACCTTTGCTACAGTTGATGCCTTCTGTCCTATAGCTACATATATACAAATTACATTTTGTCCTTTTTGGTTTATTATAGTGTCAGTAGCAATGGTTGTCTTACCTGTCTGCCTGTCACCGATGATGAGTTCCCTCTGGCCGCGCCCTATGGGGAACATGGAATCAATTGCAAGAATTCCTGTTTGCAAAGGTGTATTAACTGATTTTCTGTCTACAATACTCGGCGCCTTGCATTCTATGGGCCGAAAATCTTCTGCTAGAATTTCTCCCTTTCCGTCTATGGGAGTTCCTAAAGCATCAACTACTCTTCCTAAAAAATTTTCACCTACAAAGACACCTGCTATTTTGCCTGTCCTTATTACACGTGAACCTTCTTTTAAATCATTTTCACTTCCGAATAAAATGCATCCTATTTCATCAAACCGTATATCCTGAACCATTCCTTTAACGCCTGATTCAAAAATTACTATTTCGCCAAACATTGCATGATCTATTCCGTCTACTGCAACTATACCATCTCCGATACTTTTTACAAATCCAATTTCCTTTTCTGTTTTTTCAAACTCCAAATTTTCAATTTTTGCTTTAAGCAAGGAAATTATTTCTTCAGAACTGGAGAAATTTGTGTTGCTTTCTAAAACTTCCTGCTTCACCTGGTTAAGAAGTCCACGCATGCTACAATCGTATTCCTGGTTGCCAACACGTATTATAAATCCACCCAAGAGCTGAGGTTCTTCTACTAAATCAATTTTCATATCATTAATATTTACTTCGTATTTTTTTGACAAGAAATTTATGATTTTATTATACTGCCCTTCATCAGGCGCAGTTACATATGAAATAATGATAGAGAGCTTTTTCTTATTTTCATCTGCTGCCTTTTGTATCATCTAATTCACCTGCTTCGGTTAAGAACCTTTCATAGATTATCTTATTGCTCTGTGGTGTAACATTTGCACCAATAATTTTAGTCGCAGTGTCCATTGCAAGATTAGCAATTTCTGTCTTCATCTTAAGAAGTTCTTTGCTATGTTGAGATTCAATATTTTTATGTGCATTTGCAATTATTTTTCCGGCCTCTTCATTTGCGCTTCTTATTATGTTGTCGTATTCTATTTTTGCTTGTGCTTTAGTTTCATCAATTATTTGTTTTGATAAATCGTTTGTAGTTTTTAAAGCATCTTCATATTCATTTTTCAATTTTAATGCATTGTCCTTAGTCAGATTAGCTTCTGCATACTGTTGTTCCAGCAAGTTCTTTCTTTTATCCAATATGTTGTTTATTGGATTAAACAAGAACTTTTTCATTAAGAAATATAGAACAAGCAGATTTATGATTGTGAACAAGAGATTGATATTTAATTTAAGCAACGCTTTCTCCTACCTTTCTTTTTCTTAATGCTATGCCAAAAACAAAATAATTAATATGGCTACTACGAATCCATATATTGCAGTTGCTTCTGCAAGTGCGCATCCCAACAACAGCAATTTTGTAATTGCTCCCTCAGCTTCCGGCTGTCTTGCCACTGACTCTGTAGCCTTACCTGTTGCTATACCTATGCTTATACCTGCTCCTATACCTGTTAATACTGCTATTCCAGCTCCAATTGCTAATAAAGTTGTCATATAATACTCCTTTTCTTTTTTAGTGTTTTATTCAATTGCTTCTTTGATAAAAAGTGATGTTAAAAAAACAAAGACGTATGCCTGTATAAGCCCATCAAAGATATCAAAATACAGACTAAAGGGAACCGGTATACCCACTGGTATTATGATTTTGATTAATTCCATAACTACAAAGGCTCCAAGCACATTCCCAAATAGTCGCATACATAGCGATAATGGGCGAATAAATATTTCTAAAATATTTATTGGGGTAACAACAGCAACAGGTTCTGCAAAACTTTTAAGGAATTTCCTCGGCCCCTTTTTTTGAAACTTAGCCACTTCTGTCAAAACTATGCTCATAATGGCCAGTCCCAAAGTTACATTAAGGTCCTTTGTGGGAGGCTTAAACCCAAACAGAGCACTTGTATTGGCTATTCCAAGAAAAATCAGAACCGTAGCCAAGTAAGGTACAAATTTCTTCCCATGTTCTCCAATTATGCCTTCAATCATATCTTGAAGCCCTACAACAGCTGTTTCTAATATAAGCTGTTTCTTGCTGATGTTTTCTACTTTTAAATCCCTTGTAAGCAATATTGAAGCAATCAATAAAATTACCATTATAACCCATGTTACTGCAACTGATTCAAGTACTTCTATTCCTCCAAGCACCGGGATAATCAGCACTGTCTCACAAGTAAGTTCATGCATTAATTCTTCTGCTAAATGATTCATTCATTCACCTCCTTTTTGTATATTGATACTTCCTTTTGTTAATTATTTATCATCATTGGCGATTCTTATGTGTCATTTGCTTAAATAGTTTGATTTTTACTTATTCTAAATTATTTCACCCGCTTATGCTTGTTTATCATATTAATATGTTTTATTATCTTTTAGTTAGTAAAGTTTGCACATATATTAATTTTATTTCACTTTCTTCTATTTTTAATTCTTTTTATATTTCATGCCCCACGCAAACATGTTGATTTTCTTTTAACATAATTAATATAAAAAAGTTGCTCCGCAACTCCGCTAGGGGGACCTATCTACAACAAAAATAGGGATGGCTGTGCCATCCCTAAGACTATTGAACAAACTCTGACGCTGTCATCCTGAACGATAGTGAAGGATCTCATCTTTACTGAAAACATGAGATTCTTCGGCTTCGCCTCAGAATGACAACGTCCAATTTTTTACTTTGCCATCCCTATTTTTCTTATCCAAAGTTATTAATATATTTTATTACTTTATTTTTAATAAGCTCGTGCAGCATAAATCATGTGCTTTGCTTCCTTGCCGCATATGTGGCATTTGTCGCCTAAATTTTCCTGCTCAAAAGGAATGCATCTGATTGTTGCTCCTGTTTCTTCTTTCAGTTTGTCTTCGCATTCTCTGCAGCCGCACCACATCATTTTAGCAAAACCAGGTTTGTTTGGAAGATCCTTTTTGTACTGTTCGTAATCTTTCACAACGTATGTGTGAGCTTCTCTGTGTGATTTAGCTTTTTCAAACATGTCTTTTTGCATTGTTTCAAGCATTGATGATAATGTTTCTTCTATGTTGTCCAGTGATATAGTTTCTTTTTCAAGCTTATCTCTTCTTACAGCCACAGCCTGATTGTTTTCAATGTCTCTTGGTCCTATTTCAATACGGATTGGATATCCCTTCATTTCATACTGATTGAATTTCCATCCTGGTGAATTTTCTGTATCATCATCAAGCTCAACTCTAATTCCTTTTGCTTTTAACTTGTCGAAAAGTTCATTTGATTTTTCCAGCACTCCTTCTTTCTTCTGAGCTATTGGAATTATAACAACCTGGACTGGTGCCATCTTTGGAGGAAGAACCAGACCTCTGTTGTCGGAGTGAACCATTATGAGTCCTCCTATAAGTCTTGTTGAAATGCCCCATGAAGTGTGGTAAGGGAATTCTTCCTTGCCTGTTCTTCCCTGGAATTTGATTTCAAAAGCCTTTGTGAAATGCTGACCTAAGTTGTGTGATGTTCCTGCCTGAAGAGCCTGACCGTCATGCATCAATGCTTCCATTGTGTATGTTGCATGAGCTCCTGCAAATTTTTCCTTTTCGCTTTTTTGTCCTACAACAACAGGCATTGCCATTAAATCTTCAGCAACCTGTCTATATATGTTAAGCATCTTGAGTGTTTCTTCTTGAGCTTCTTCTTCTGTTTCATGAAGAGTGTGACCTTCCTGCCATAAAAATTCTGAAGTTCTGAGGAATGGTCTTGTAGTTTTTTCCCATCTTACAACGCTGCACCACTGATTGTAAAGGTATGGCAGGTCTCTGTATGAACTGAGCCATTTTTTGTACATGTGGCATATTATTGTTTCTGATGTAGGTCTTATTACAAGTCTTTCTGCAAGTTCCTGACTTCCTCCGTGAGTAACCCATGCAACTTCAGGAGCGAAACCTTCCACGTGCTCTTTTTCCTTTGTCAACAAACTTTCAGGAATCAAAAGAGGAAAATACATGTTCTTGTGCCCTGTAGCTTTGAACTTTTCATCTGCATATTCCTGAATTTTTTCCCACAAAGCATATCCGTAAGGTCTTATAACCATGAATCCCTTAACCGGTGAATAATCTACCAATTCATTTTTCAATATAACGTCTGTATACCACCTGCTGAAGTCTTCTTCCATTGGCGTTATTTCTTTTACAAAATTCTTTTCTTGTTTAGCCATAATTTCTCCTTTCATATACCTGCGTTAATGTCCGCAGTCTCATTACAAATTTAAATTCCTTTTAAAAAATATAAAACCCGCCTCCATACAAGAGGCGGGTTAATCCGCGGTACCACTCTAATTGCTTAAATTATAAGCATCTCATTTAAATAAGGGTTCTGGCCCTTTGGGTTTTCCCAAAAACTCGGAGGCGGGTTCTCTACACAGAGGGACAAAAATCTTTCACCGGTGATTTTCTCTCTAGAGTCCATGTATAAATACTGATTCTCTTCATAGTCTAATATTCAACAATTAATATTATAGTATATTAGTTTTTAATTTTTGTCAACTTCAATTCATTATATTTTAAAATGAAAATGTTTCCTTGAAAATGTACTTCCATGAATGTATAATGTAATCAGTTACATAATTTTACTTAGGAGGGAATTTATGAAAAGAAAAGTATTGAGTTTGGTCATGATCAGTTTGCTGATTTTAAGCAGTTTCAGTTTTGCATTTGCGGCTGATGCTGCTACAACAATCACAATTTTTCATACCAACGACACTCATGCAAGACTTTTGAGCAATGACACAAACATCGGTTTTGCAAAAATTGCTACATTGATCAAAGAAGCAAGGTTATCAGATCCAAACACCCTGTTGCTGGATGCGGGAGATACGCTTCACGGTATGCCTATAGTAAACATAAGCAAGGGTCAAAATGCAGTCAAAGTCCTTGAAGCAACAGGATATGATTACATGACTCTTGGAAACCACGACTTCAACTATGGACAGGAAAGACTTTTAGAACTCAAAAACATGAGCTCAGTTGGAATGTTGAGCGCAAATGTTCTTGACAAAGACGGCAAGTCACTGTTCACACCTTATGTAATTAAGGAAATCAACGGAGTAAAGGTTGGTATATTTGGACTTTCAACTCCGGAAACAGCGTACAAAACAAGCCCTGCAAATGTTGAAGGACTGACATTTGCTAATCCTGTTGAAACTGCTCAAAAAATAGTAAATGAAATCAAGGATCAGACAGATGTCATCATAGGCATTGTACACCTTGGACTTGACGGAGGTTCTGAGTTCACTTCAGAAAGATTGGCAAAAGAAGTTGAAGGAATAGATGTGTTAATTGACGGACACAGCCACACGCTACTTGAAAACGGTCAAGTTGTTAATAATACACTCATAGCTCAGACATTCGAACATGACAAAAATTTAGGAAAAGTAACAATTGAAGTAACAGACGGAAAAGTTGTGAACAAAACAGCAGAACTTATCAACGTAAGCAAAGTTGCTGAAGTAATCCCGGATCCTGAAGTTACAAAAATAATAGATGAAATAAATGCTGAAAATGCAGAAGTATTTGCACAGGTTGTTGCAAAAACAGATGTATATCTTGACGGCGTTAGAGCAAATGTAAGAACAAGGGAAACAAACCTTGGAAACCTTTCAGCCGATGCTGTTAGAAAAGCTGCAGGTTCAGACATTGGTTTTGTTAACGGCGGAAACATAAGAGTTGATATTCAGCCTGGAGACATTACATTTGGAAAACTTGCCGAACTGTTCCCATTTGGAAACACTGTGCAGGTTAAGAAAATCACCGGTGCAGACCTTGTAAAGGTTCTTGAAATATCCGTTCAGGCATATCCTGAAGCTCAAGGAGGATTTTTGCAGGTAAGCGGAATGAGTTTTGAATTTGATCCTTCACAGCCTGCAGGTTCAAGAGTTGTTGGAGTTAAAATAGGCGAAAGCGAACTTGATTTGTCAGCAGAATACACTGTTGCAATAAATGACTTCCTTGGAATAGGCGGAGACGGATATGAACTGTTTAAGAACTATCCTATTTACGGTGAAGTTGGAACTTATGAAGAAGTATTTGCAGATTATCTGAACACAAACGGAACAAAGGGAAGCGACGTTTCAGGAAGAATCACTGTTAAGGCAACAGCTCCTGCAGCAGAACCAACACCTGCTCCGGCACCTGTTGAGCCAGCTCCTGTTGTTGAGCCAGCACCAGCTCCTGCTCCTGCACAAACTGAAGTTTCATACATAGTTGTATCAGGAGATGTTTTGTGGAAAATAGCTGAAAAATATAACACTACATGGGAAGCTTTGGCAAAATACAACAACCTAAGCAATCCGAACTTAATATTTCCGAACCAGGTAATAAAAGTGCCGGCAAAATAAAATGAAGAATTAAGAGTTAAGAATTAAGAATTAAATGAAAACATCCGTTGATAAAATCAACGGATGTTTGTTTTATTGAATATTCATATCGATTTTAATTCATAGCAATATAAACTTATAATTCTTCATTCTTAACTCTTCACTCTTAATTGTGATAACCCTTCAGGGTAATAACCGTCAGTTCCGGTGCTGCCATGAAGCGCATGGGAATTGTTGAAGTCCCAAGCCCTATGTTCACATAAACCTTTGTTTGTCTAAAATTGTCAAAATCATAAAATCCTCTCACATATTTTTCTCCGAGACTGGGCAAGTAGTTTGCGAAAGGAAGATTAACCTGTCCCCCATGGCTGTGTCCAGCTAATAATAAATCTATGCTGTATTCAAGCAGCTTATCAGCTACATCCGGTTCATGGCTGAGCACTATGTTGTACATGTCTTTATCCATGTGTCCTGAAATTACTGCAGGTTCATATTCTCCAAATATTGAATCATCCATTCCTATGAAGTTTATATTGTACTGGGGAAGTTCTTCTTTTTCGTTTATTAGCAGCTTGAAGCCGCTTTTTTCCATTATTTCCTTGTAGACTTTTTCTGCTCCGCCGCCATAATCGTGATTCCCATAGACTGCATATTTTATGGGGGCATTTATTGAGCCTAAGGCTTCCCAAATTTCATGAATATTGTCCTTGTTTTCATAATTATTAAATTGGTCTATGAGATCTCCTGTGAAAACAACTATGTCTGGGTTTTCCTCATTTATCTTATCTATTGCGTTATTCAGATCATCAATGTCAAAATATTCAGAAATATGTGTATCTGAAAACTGCAGTATTTTTATTCCTTCCTTTTTTATATAATCTGTGTTGATTGTTTCATAGCGCACAGTCAGAAGCTCCGGCTCTATGAATCTTGCATATATGTAAATCATTATTAGAATTGTCATAAGTATTGATAATACACTCAAAATTTTTTTCACTTTATACTCCTAGGAAAGTTTCAATTTTTAGTATATCAAACTTCAACAATAAAATAAAGCGAAACTTAAATTTTTAAGTTTCACTTCAATGCTACACAATGCGAGTTTCATTCTCATTGCATATGAAGAGCTCAACGTAATTTGTCAATATATCAATATAGTTAAACGATACAACTCTTTTTAATCCTTTGCTTTCCACCCTTACGGTGAAAATAGACGGGTATGTTTCAGCTATAACCCCTTCGCTTATAAGAGGCTTGCTTTTGCCTTTTTTTATTTTGAATTTAACCTTCTGTCCTACACAGCCTTCAACAATTCCCTTTACTCTTGTTACAGAACTCACTGTCAAAAAATCACCTTCTATACTATATTATATGAAAAGTGGTGAAATATAATTCATTTGCTTTTATCTTAACCATTAACATAAAATTTATTCTCTTTTTCTTTAATTTGCGTATAATTGTCTTGCAAAACACATTAAAATAGACTATTATAATAAAGGCAATTAATCATATAAAAAAGGATGTGAAAGTAATGGATGAGGTCCCTACGGTCAAGTCTATAAAATTGTTAAAAACAACTGAATACTTCTCTATTACTGATTGTATTTCAATTTGGCAATAGAGAAAATCTATTATTAAATTGAGGTGAAAGATGCTTGATATATTCAAAACCATTGACGACACTTTATTCAAGCTGGAAGAAATTGAGGACGGTGCTTGGATCAACCTTGTAGAGCCTACTACGGAAGAACTGGACAGAATCGAGGATGAGCTGGGTGTTGACAGGGATTACTTAAGGGCTGCTCTGGACGAGGAAGAAAGTGCACGTTTAGAAAGTGAAAACGATCAGGTTTTAATTTTAGTGGATACTCCATATGTGGAAAAAACTGATGATCATATTATTTATGAGACACTTCCTCTAGGAATTATTATAACCGATAAAAACATCATAACAGTATGCTTGAAAAATTCAATTGTACTGGATCAGTTTGAGAAAAACTCAATCCGTACATTCTACACATACAAAAAATACAGATTTTTGTATCAGATATTGTATAAAAATGCTCAGAGGTACCTGTTGTACCTGAGACAAATTGACAGAATGAGCAATTTTATTGAAAAACAGCTTCATGAATCAATGAAAAACAAAGAGCTGATTCAGCTTCTTGACCTTGAAAAATCATTGGTTTACATTACAACTTCTTTGAAGGCAAACCAGGTTGTGCTTGAAAAGATATTAAGAATCAACATCATCAAGAAATATACCGAAGACGAAGATTTGCTTGAAGATGTAATAATTGAAAACAAACAGGCCATTGAAATGGCCAACATATACTCAGGAATACTAAGCGGAACCATGGATGCATTTGCTTCCATAATATCCAACAATCTGAATATAGTAATGAAACTATTGACGTCAATAACAATATTGATGGCAATTCCAACCATGTTTTCAAGTTTCTTTGGAATGAACATGGTAAATATGCCCTTTGCAAACTCTCCTTTTGGATTCTGGATTATTTTAGGAATTTCAGTAGTGACAGCTGCAACAGTTGGTTTCATACTTGTGAAAAAGAATCTGTTTTAAACTAAATATTTCAAAAATTAATAACACCCGGTTTTCTGCAGTTACACACTAGAAAACCGGGTGTTATTCTTTTAGCATTTCACTTTCTGTGTTTGGAGGACTCACCTCTTCCATTCATCTGTTGTTAACATTTGTTTTACATCATCTAATAATTTAATACCTCAACATTCAGGAAATTCAATGTGTTTTAAGTTTATAAATAAACTACTTAAACTCATAATCTTTAACTGATATTAATCTTAATCTTTTGCGTAAATTTAAATATTTTAATTTTAAAGCCTAAATCTTGATTAAAATCATTTAATTTTTGATCCAATAGCTTTATTTAATTAATTTTAAATCTAAACTGCCGATATAAATTTATATCTATTAAATCTTTACTAAATTTAAACCATTAACTTAATGCTTAATACCATGAATTTTATTGAAGCTAAATATTAGAAAATATGTAAAACTTATGTTGTAATATATTTATACCCGACATTTTATTTTTTAAACATTAGTTTTGAAAAAATTGAAAATAATTTTAAATTCATTGTTAATAGATTGTGTTTGCTATATAATATTCATATTATATTTATGTGAGGTTCCTATGGTGAAGTTGAAATCATATGCAAAAATAAACCTTTTTCTTGACATCGAAGGAAGGCGCCAAGACGGTTACCATCTTATTAAATCCGTTATGCAGTCAATCGACCTTTACGATGAAATTACCATTGATTCAATTACTGAAGACAAAATAGAAATTGAATGCAGCAATCCTTTAATTCCAACAGACCAAAGAAACACTTGCTGGAAATCAGCTGATATTATAAAAGCACTGTATAATATCAAGTACGGAGTTATAATTAGAATCAAAAAGCAAATTCCATCAGAAGCTGGTCTTGCAGGAGGAAGCAGTAACTGCGCAGCTGTAATTGAGGGACTTAACAAACTGTGGAACTTAAACATGTCCCAGGAAGAAATGCTTAACATTGGACTAAAGGTTGGAGCTGATGTACCCTTCTGCATTCTTGGAGGAACTTACCTTGCAGAAGGCATTGGTGAAAAATTAAGCAGGCTTAATGATTTTAAGTGGGAAAATATATTGATTATAAAACCTGATTTTTCAATGTCTACGGCATTTGTTTACAAAAATCTTCTGCCACAGGATTACAATTCATTCAAAGATAACAAAATAATTGAATTTATAAACTCCGGTGAATTTTACAAGGCTGCTATATCGACTTCAAACACCCTTGAAAAAGTTGTTGAAAAATTTTATCCTGAAATAAAAGATATTATTAACTTATTGCTTGAAAATAAGGCGGTAGCATCACGTATGACAGGAAGCGGCTCAGCAGTACTTGGTTTTTTTGAAAGCAAACAAAGTCTAGAAGAAGCATATAATAACATTGTAAAAGAATTTCCCCATACATTTAAAACAAAAACAACAGTAAAAGGCATCGAGATTTGTGATTAAAATTGTTTCAGTATGGGTATTAGCTTAATGACGAATGCGAGGGATGTATATGAAAAAAATCTTAATTTTAGCACTAATAATAGCCTTAATTGCTTCAGGATGCTCCGGGAAAAATAAGACTGAAGAAAATAAAAACACGAGCACTCAGAAACAGGAAAATCCACAGACTTCCGAAGATGCAATAATAGCCCCCGATTTTGAACTTGAATCTCTGGACGGCACAACAATTAGACTCAGCGAAATGAGAGACAAAAATGTAATAATAAATTTCTGGGCTACATGGTGCGGGTACTGCGTTATTGAAATGCCTGACCTTCAAAAACTTCAGGAAACATACAAGGACGATTTGCTCGTTTTAACTGTGAATGTTGGGGAGTCAAAAGAAATTGTTCAGAAGTTCATGGAAGAAAACAACTTAAATCTAACTGTAGTACTGGATAAGGACATGGCTGTGTCAAACAATTACGGCATACGCTCATATCCTACAACAATTGCAGTAAATAAAAAAGGAGAAGCCGTAAGAGGTTATGTAGGAATGCTTACTTACGAGCAGATGGAACTTCTTTACGATTATTTTGAAGAGTAAAATGACTATTATAAGCAACATAATTTTTCACAAAATGTAGGGGCGGATCTTATGTCCGCCCGAAGTTATTACCTCAATAATTTTGTTATATGCGGGAGAGCAGTAGTCCTCCCCTACATCATTGAAACAAATTTGTTATCAGACTGACATGGTGTACTACATGCCATGTTATTTTTTTGCGTCTTTTATTTCCTTTATTAAAAGAGGCAGAATTTCTCTAACGTCTCCTACTATGCAGTAGTTTGCAACCTTGAATATTGGCGCATCAGGATCAATGTTTATTGCAACTATTGTTTCTATATCTGCAAGTCCTGCAAGATGCTGAATTGCTCCGGATATTCCGCATGCAATATATACTTTTGGAGCAACTGTCTTGCCTGTCTGTCCAACCTGTTGACTGTAGGGCATCCATCCCTGGTCAACTACAGGCCTTGAAGATCCTAATGCTCCTCCAAGGGCATCTGCCAGTTCCTGTGCGAGCTGTATATTTTTTGCACTTCCTATTCCTCTTCCCACACTTACAATAATATCTGCATCGGAAAGATTTGCTCCTTCTTCATTGTCAATGTTTCTGATTTTCTTTACAAAACTTTCTATTGGAGAGGGAACAGGAAGGATTGTTATTTTTCCTGTTTTTGTATAGTCAGGCAAAAGGGGCTTGAAAACTTTTGGTCTTACTGTAGCCATTTGTGGGCGGTTGTTGGGGCACACTATGGTTGCCATGAGGTTTCCGCCAAATGCAGGCCTTGTCTGGAGAAGAAGTCTTTCTTCCTTGTCAGCTTCAAGCACAGTGCAGTCTGCAGTAAGTCCTGTTCTCAATGTGGATGAAATGTGGGGAGCTAAAGACCTTCCGTTTGATGTTGCACCTATGAGTACTATTTCAGGCTTATACTCATTAATAAGCTGTATCATCACTTCTCCATACACATGGTCGTTGAAATCATCCAGCCATTCTGCTTCCATAACCAGAACTTCATCAGCTCCATATGCACAGAGTTCCTGTGCAAGACTTTTTATGTTGTTACCAATGAGTACCGCAGTAACAGGCACTTCTAAATTTTTCGAAAGATCTCTTGCTTTTCCCAGGAGTTCAAGTGACACTGTCTTTAACTTCCCATATCTTTGCTCGGCGAAAACCCATATTCCTCTGTAAGAGCTTAAATCTTTTTGAACAATTTCATCTCTTACAAAATTAATTGCACTAAACTTGCAGCTATCAGAACATGAACCGCACAATGTACATTTTTCATTTATGTCTGCTTTTTTATCCTTAATTTCAATGGCTCCAAAGGGGCATGCTCCCACACACTTCTTGCAGCCAACACATTTTTCTTTAATTATGCTTATGTTTGCCATATTACGATTCCTTCCCCAGCAATATTTCAGCTAATTTCTTCGATTGTTCGAAAGGTGTGCCCCATAGGTAGATACTGTTCACATCATGAACAGGAACAAATGTCTTTCTAACTTGTGTTGGTGACCCCTTGAGGCCTGATCTGTTTTCATCAGCTGCTGCATCCTTTGATGTGACAATTTCAATTTCCGCATTTTTAGCATTTCTCATGCTTTTTATGGAAGGAAGCCTTGGCATGTTTATTTCCTTCACAACTGTTATGAGGGCTGGAAGCTTTATTTCTATTTCTTCATATCCGTCATCTGTTATTTTCATGCAGCGCATAAAGTCGCAGTTTAATTCAATTATTTTGCTTATGTCTGTTGCATAGGCAATTCCCAATGTCTTTGCAAGGCTTGGTCCCACTTGGGCAGTATCTCCATCCGTTGCCTGTTTGCCGCATATAATAAGATCATATGCTCCAATTTTTTCAACTCCTCTGCTGAGAGCATAGGATGTTGCAAGCGTGTCTGCTCCGGCAAATTTTCTGTCAGTCAGAAGCATTGCCCTGTCTATTTTAAGTGAAATTGCTTCTCTGAGCATTTCAGTGGCCGCTGGTATCCCCATGGAAAGGCCGTAAACTTCAGCACCGTATTTTTCCTTTATGCGCACAGCTTCTTCAATGGCATAAGTGTCAAAGGGATTTATGATGGATGCAACATTTTCTCTTATTATTGTATTTGTTGCAGGATCCATTTTTACTTCATTGGTTCCCGGAACTTGCTTTATGCATACAATTATTTTCATTATATGTCCTCCTCCTTTACATATGGAAATACAGCGCCTCTGTTTAATAGCTGATCAGGGTCAAATAATTTTTTTATACTTCTCATTTCATCCAGCTCTTCATAGCTGTACATTTTTTGAAGAAAAGGAACCTTAAGCTTTCCAACCCCGTGTTCAGCAGAAACAGCTCCTCCCATGGCCGCAATTTTCTCAGCCCATGTGAGATAAAGTTCCTTTCCTTTTTTATATTCTTCCATGTTTCTTGGAATTGTGTTAACATGGAGGTGGTTGTTGCCTACATGACCAAATATGACAGCATGAAGATTATTTTTTTGGATGTCTTCATTGTACATTTTCATCACTTCTTTCAGCTTGTCATCAGGAACGGACATATCTGTCCCAAGCTTAGTAATTCTTGAGTCAGTTTTCTTGGCAATGTCTATTTGCATGTTCACGCATTCCGGGCATGCATGCCTGAAACTGTGAAGCTTTTCAAGGCTTGTTGCATTGTTTGCAACCCAGGTTGCATCTTCGTCTCCTCCAAGTTTTTCTATATAAGTTCCAAGACTATCAATTCCACTCCATATTTCGTTATCAGAATCACCTTCTATTTCTATGTAGACAGCTGTGTGATAGACGTCCTTAATTTCCTGTATGGATGAAAAGGCGGGATTTTTTTTTTGCTGAACCTTAAGCATTTCCAGTGCATTGTGGCTAAAAAATTCAATTGCTGAAGGTTTTATGCTAAGCGCCTTCATATCATCAAAAATCTTCTCTCCCCGGGCTGCGCGCACCAGATCAAGAGCCTTGTCCTCATCCGGCATGAAGACAGTAACTCCCCAGTTTGCTCCTTGCTTTTTATTCAGTTCAATTTCTATTTCGCTTATTATTCCAAGAGTTCCGTCCGAACCAAGAAATAAGTCAATCATGTCCATGTCAGGCTTGTTGTAGTATCCGGAAGTGTTTTTCCTCACAAGAGGCATCTTATATTTTGGAAGTTCTCCCTTAATTGTTCTTCCGCTCTTTGTGATCAGCTGAAAGTGTCCATTACTAGCCATGTACTGTCCTCTTTTTAGGCTCAGCACATCCCCGTCTGCAAGAACAACACGAAGTGATTCAACGTGATCCCTGGTTGAACCATATCTGAAGCTTTTTGCTCCGGATGCGTTGCATGCAGCCATCCCTCCTATGGAAGCAGAAATTTCTGTTGGATCCGTAGAATAAAACCACTGATTTTTTTCCATATTATTAAGCGCTTCCATTGATTGCTCATCCCAGTCCATAGTCACAAATGATTTGTTAGCGAGATATTTTCTCACTTCCGTCAAAAGAACACCTGGCTGAACCCTCAAGAAGAAGCGTTCATTTTCATGGTCATATCTTGCTCCTGTAACTTTGTTCATCTTGCTGAGATTTATGATGTGGCCGCCAAAAGGGACAGCAGAAGCAGCAAGTCCCGTTCTCGCTCCCTGTGTTGTTATTTCCATATTTTTATAAGCACATTCCTTTATGGAATGTATGATTTCTTCTTCTGTCTTTGGAAATGAAATGCTCTGTGCGGTTCCTGTCTGACGGGATTCGTCCCTCAGGTACTCACTGTACATTTCAGCAAAGGTATTATTATTTTCCATTGGTCCTCCGCTTGCATGATTGATTGAATTAATTTAGTTAACTGATTGAAGAAAGTGTAGCACAATTACTAAATGCTGTCAATGATATTAAGTGTAAAAATAACAAACAAAAAAACAGATCATCGTCTGTTTTTATGTTGATATGGTTTTTCAATACCGTGGGGAGGACTACTGTCCTCCCGAAACACGAGCGGATACAAGATTCGCCCCTACAACTCGTTGAAATTTAGTTTGTCAAGTCTGAAGATTACGTCTGTTTTTTTACTTGGATTTATTTTTGTAAAACCTGTATGGCCTTTCCATGTGCTCCTGCATGTTTTCTCTTGCTTGTTCAGGTTTTTGATCCCGTATGGATTCGTACACTCTTTCGTGGAGATTCACTGTGAGCTTGCGGTCTTCCACAGGAAGGTTGTATATAGTTTCAACCATTTGCTTCTTCATGAGAATGTTCAAAGTTTCCATAAGCTTGAAACACATGTCGTTGCCTGAACACTTGACTACCTGCTGGTGAAAATCATAATCCAGTCTTGCAAATATTTCGTAGTCTTCATTTATGTGTTCCTTGTGGTTTTTTATGATTTCTTCCAGAACATGCAAATCTTCCTGTGATCTGTTTCTTGCTGCAGCTTCAGCCATGGCAATCTGTATTGCACGTCTTAGTTCAAACAATTCAAGCTCCGTGGTTTTTTCAAACATCAACATATAAATAAGCGGCATGTAGCTGTCAGTCATGTCCGGTTTATTGATTCTTATTCCCTTGCGGGGACTTACGGTAACAATACCTAGAAACTCCAGCACTCTCAAGGCTTCTCTAAGTGTAGGCCTGCTTACATTGAGCATTTTTGTCAGTTCAGGCTCACTGTATAGCTTATCTCCATATTCAATCTTGTTTTCATGTATGCTGTTAAGTATGCCTTCAACTATCTGCATATATGCCTTCTTGCTCTTAATTGGATTTAAGCTGATATTTTCCATATTCTTCTCCGGATTAATTTTTCCTTAGTATACCACAGTTAACTGAATTAATCAATTGCCGCAGAAACACTCCTGCGGCAATAAAATTATTTTATAATTTCTTTTAGACATTTTATGGTGAAATCAATGTCTTCTCTTGAAACTCCTATGTGGCATACAAAACGGTATTCGCCGCCTTCTGCACCGTTAATTTTTATGTTTTTCTCATAGAGCTTTTCAACAAGTGTATTGCTTGAAACTATTTCTTCGCTGATTTCAAAGAACACCATGTCTATGTCGAGCCTGTCAGTTACAACCTTTACTCCATCAATCTTTGAAAGTTCTTCAGCCATGTATTTTGCATTTTTGTGGTCTTCTTCAAGTCTTTCTGTCATTTTTTCCAGCGCAATTATTCCGGCAGCTGCAAGTATTCCAACCTGTCTCATTCCGCCGCCCATTAATTTTCTGTTTTTTCTTGCCCTATCTATGAATGATTTGCTTCCTGCAAGCATTGACCCTGCCGGAGCCGCCAGACCCTTAGAAAGACAAAACATAACTGTGTCGGCACATGCAGCAAGTTCCTTAACATCGACTCCCAATGATATTGCAGCATTGAACAGTCTTGCTCCATCCATGTGAACAGGAAGGGAATGTCTTTCTGCTATATTTTTTATTTCTTTCATTGTTTCAAGAGGAACAACAGCCCCGCAGCCATGAGCATTTTCCACGCATATGAGTCCTGTTTCAGGTTCATGTATGTCATCGACTCTTATTGCTTTTTCCACGTCCTGGGGATTCATGGCTCCATTTTGAGTTTCAAGAGTACGAAGCTGGACACCTGCTATTACTGCAGAAGCTCCTACTTCATGAACAACAATGTGGTTGTTTTTACCTATAATGACTTCCTGTCCTCTTCTTGCATGAGTGAAAAGAGCAAGCTGATTTCCAAAAGTTCCGCTTGGAACAAAGATTGCCGCTTCCTTGCCAACTTTTTCAGCTGCCAGTTTTTCAAGCTTGTTTATTGTTGGATCGTCCCCGTAAACATCGTCACCGACCTCGGCATTTGCCATTGCCTGTCTCATTTCATCTGTTGGCATTGTTACAGTATCGCTTCTCAAATCAATAAATTTCATTTTATCATCCTCTATTCTATATTATTGTTTATTTGTCTGCATGCTTTCACAACGTGCTTTGCCAGTACAGCTGTTGTTACAGAACCCACTCCTGCAGGTACCGGTGTTATGAGTCCGCACTTTTCAATGCAATCTGTTGTGTTTACATCACCTGTCATGTTTCCTTGGCTGTCGACGTTGATGCCAACATCAATTACTGCTGCCCCTTCTTTTACAAAATCAGATGTTACCATGTTTGATTTTCCTATGGCTGCAATTAAAATGTCCGCCTTTGCAGCAACCTCAGGCAAATTTTCTGTCTTTGAATGGCATATGGTAACTGATGCATTTTCTTTCAATAAAAGCATGGCAGCAGGCTTTCCTACAACCATGGATCTTCCAAGAACTACAGCATTTTTGCCTTTCAAGGGAACATTGTAGTGCTTAAGAATTTCAATTGCTGCAGTAGGTGTACATGGAGGAAATCCTGTTTCATCACCTTCCATAACCTTTGCCACATTAATTGGGTTGAAGCAGTCAATGTCCTTTTCAGGACTTATAATAAATTTAACATCATTTTCATTTATTTGTTTTGGAAGAGGTCTGAACAATAGTATTCCATGTACAGTTTCATCACCGTCAACCTTTTTTAATTCCTGTGCAAAATCATCCTGTCTTATATCTGCAGAGAGTTCTAGAACCTCGCATTCTATTTTGCAGGAATTCATTCTTTTAACAGCTGCTCTTTCGTAAGACAAGTCGTCTTCTCTTTCGCCAACTCTTACGATTTTAAGTTTTGGAAAAATGTTTTTTCCCTTGAACTGTTCCACTTCTTTTTTAACTTCTTCTGTTATTTTATCTGCAACGGGCTTTCCTTTTGCTAATAGTCCCATATTATTCTCCTATAATTAATTGCTCAATATTTCAATTACCCTTTCATAAACCTCATCGGCTTTTTCATTGCCATCCTTGAGAAGTTTTTTTGAACTTTCCAGATTGTTTTTAACATATTCTTCATCTGTTATGGAATTCAGGTTTATGAGTACATTCAGATACGCGCTGTTTATGGCAGCCTTCAAACACTGTATACCAACTCCCACATCGCTTACTATTGTCTTCGTACAAATTTCTATGAGCTCTTCATGAAGAAGTATTCCTTCATATGATAGCTTCAATGTTTCCAAAGGTGCTTCACATGCTTCTTTGAGGCACTTCTGAAGAGTTTCTTCCTTTATTTTTTGTTCCTGCTCTGTTTCTTTTGGCATGATATATGCTCTTGACAAAGGTTCAAAGCTCTTTGCATCTTTTTCCACCAGATCCAGCAGTTTGTTTCTTAATACCTCTGCTCTTCTTAAAATGTCCATGTGCTGTTCTTCAAACTGCAGCAATTTCTTCTTACCAACGGAATAGTTTACAACCATTGAATTAAGGGCAGCCCCTAAGGCTCCTGCAAGTGCTGCAGCTCCCCCTCCCCCTGGAACAGGTTTTTTTGCTGCAAGCTCTGCTGCAAAATTTCTGCATGACAATTCAGTTAACACCATATCACCTCGCTAATATATAATACACAAATATCATTACCATTTTATTATAATATAGCATTTTTAAAAAGTCATCATAAATCATGAACAGTTATTCTTTTTATAACAAAAAACAGCACTATCGTGCCATTCAGTTGATAACAATTTTTTTCAATAATGTAGGGTAGGACTGCCGTCCCCCCGAATATAACAATATTATTGAATTAATAACACACGTGCGGACACAAGATCCGCCCCTACGAACTATTTAATTAACATATAGCGGTGAATCAGAAATCCCGGATATTTATTGAATTAATAAACAGCTGGACACAAAATCCGTCCATACGATTAGTGGAAAGCTATTTATCGTTGTACACAGCAAAATGAATGTGGTCTTCCCACACCCCGTTTATTTCAAGATAGCGTTTTGAAAATCCTTCCTGTTCAAATTTAAGTTTTTCCATGACTTTCAACGACCTCTGATTCCTTGGCACCACATTGACTTCTATTCTGTGGAGTCCGAAATCGTCAAACATTATTTGAACTGTCTTTTCTATTGCTTCTGTCATATATCCCTTGTTTATTTCATCCTTATCTAATTTGTATCCCAAAAAACAAGATTTGAAATTTCCCATTATAATATTGCTGTAGCAAACATTGCCTATGATTTTATTGTCTTCTTTTTTTATAATCCAGAAGCGCACAAGGCTGTTGTTCTTAAACATGTTGTATTCATAGTTAAGCTGTCTTTTATGATATGAAAGGGTATAAAAATCTCTAGTTCTTTTTGGTTCCCATTCACTTAAGAAATTATGATTCCTTTTGTAATATTCAAGAATCTCTCTGCCGTATACAGGTTTTAAAATTTTCAAGTATAGTCTTTCCGTTTCATATCGCGTCTGTTTAAACATTAAATCACTCCCCTTAAGACTATTACAATTTTATATTTCATCTGCTCATAAGTCAACTTATTTTGCTTTACTAAGCATTTTATTTGTGATAGTATACATTATTATAGCTGACTTCAGGGGGTGTGAAAAAATCAAAAGAAAAAATATATTTCTGATATTCACATTATTTTATTTGTACTTCATCATGGCTCTTTTTGAAAGTTCCAAAGGAAACTTTGTTCCGTTTTATCTTGAAGAATTCAAAATAACCAATGCTGAATTAAGCCTTGTGCTTTCGCTGAACACTGTGGGGTGTGTAATAGGAAGTTTTCTGGGAGGATATTTTTGTGAGAAATTCGGACATAAATTTGTGTACATAACAGGTTCGGTCTTATCAACCATAGGTGTATTAATTGCACCTTTTACTTCAAACATATTTATGCTTGGACTTTTCAATTTCATATTCGGAATCGGGCGTTCAGCCATATCCGTGGGAGTAGACTCCATGGTTCCTGTTTTGTCAATAGGATTTGAATCCATATTGATGAACATAACCCATTTTACATACGGTCTGGGAAGCTTTGCAGGACAAAATGCCTATGGAAACTTTCTTACACAAGGAGTGGAATGGAGGAGAATATATCTGTTCCTGGGGATATTCTATGTTGTATCGGTAATATTAAGTTTGATTGTAAAAACACCAAGCATCAAGGTAATAAAAAGCGAAGATTCACCAATGAAAAACAAAATGTACAAGGAGCCATTGATATACATGTTCATGTTTGCCATAACATTTGGACTGGTGACAGAAGCTGTTATTAATACATGGTTTATAAGCTACATAAGAAGCTCTTACAGTCTTGATCCTGCAGCAGCAGCAAAGTATGCTTCAATATTTTTTCTGATGTTTGCTATGGGAAGGCTTTTAGGCGGGTTCATAGTGAATAAAATAGGAGATTCAAAGGGGCTGCAGATGTTTTTGTTTGCAGGTGCCGTGTGTATTTTGGCAGGTCTTAAATTAAAAAGTGAAGGAATTATGCTCATCGCCATGTCTGGATTTTTTATTTCAATAACATTCCCTACAATGATGGTCATAATCAATTCCATATTTAAACAGAAATCATCTATGGCCATTGGTTACTCAGTGACATTAAGCAACATTTTATATGTTATCATATTTAACCTGACAGGATATTTAAATGATTTGCTTGGAACATACGCTGCATTTTACGTCGCACCTGTTTCTATGATAGGATGTTTGACAATGCTCATATTAATAAACAAAAAAGTTAAAAATGAAAATTATATATAGAAAATCGGAGGAAATATGTCTTTAGAAAACCTTATAATTCCAGAAAACTACACCAGTAAACTTTCACTGCTGGAAACTCAAATTGCAATCAAAAAAATCAAAGATTTTTTTGAAGGCGAGCTTTCAAAAAACCTGTCACTCATAAGAGTATCCGCACCGCTTATGGTGCGACCTGAATCAGGACTTAACGATGACCTGAACGGCATTGAAAGAGCAGTTCGCTTCGATATGCTTGATACAAAGTATGATGTTGAAATAGTACAGTCCCTTGCAAAATGGAAAAGAAATGCTTTGGGAAGCTACCGCTTTGACACATATACAGGGCTTTACACAGACATGAATGCCATCAGACGTGATGAAGATTTGGATAATATCCATTCTATTTATGTTGACCAATGGGACTGGGAAAAAATCATAAAGAAAACTGACCGCAGCAAAGATACCCTCAAGTATGTTGTTACCCAGATTTACAATGTTTTCAGATCTACAGAAAAATACCTTGAAAGTTTGTATCCGTTCTTGAGGAATGAACTTCCTTCAGAAATTCATTTTATAACTACCCAGGAACTTCTTGACCTTTATCCGGACAAAACTCCAAAGGAAAGAGAATACCTGATTACAAAAGAAAAGAAAGCTGTATTTTTAATGGAAGTTGGAAAAAAACTGTCTGACGGAAAAATACATGACGGTCGTGCAGCCGACTATGACGACTGGTCATTAAACGGCGACATATTGTTTTATTTCTCAACTCTCGACATTGCCCTTGAGCTTTCATCAATGGGAATAAGAGTTGACAAAGATGCCCTTCTTTCTCAGCTTGAAGAAAGAGACCAAATGCACAAGTCTAAATTTCCGTTCCATCAGGATGTCATCAATGAGAGAGTTCCTTTTACCATTGGCGGCGGTATCGGACAGTCAAGAATATGCATGTTCTTCCTTCAGAAGGCCCACATAGGTGAAGTTCAGTCATCTGTATGGCCTGAAAACATGATAGAGCTGTGCAAGAAAAATGAAATACACCTTTTGTAAAGAAATGAAGAATTAAGAATTAAGAATTAAAGGAAAGGCATTGTGCAGAGCACAATGCCTTTCCTTTAATTCTTAATTCTTCACTCTTAATTCTTAATTTACATGTGAAGGCGTCTTTTTATTTCAGCACGCAATTTCTGTTCCTCGAATATGAGTATTGTAGACAGGGAAATTATGCTTGTCACTATGCACAACAGCGAAGGAAACAATGATTTTACCAGCCCCATCAATATGAATATAACCGGTATTATTCCGAACAATCCATCAATTATTATGTAAAGGATGTAATCTTCAACATGAAGATTTCTGACCTTTGAAATGATTGCCATTGATATTATGGCAAACACGCATACAAGAGGAATAACATATGTTATGGACCATCCTCTCCATCCGGTTATCAAATCCCACAAAATTGTTATTACAGAAATAATCATTACCTGGTATACAAGATTCTTCGGAATGTTGTTTCTTTTGTTTATGGCTGTAATCAGGCTGGCCCATACTGACCCCAGGCCTCCCAGCACGAACAATGACCATGCTCCCCTTTGAGGAAAAAGAATATTAAATGCTACAGACACTGTGGCTATGACTATTGAAGCAAGCAGCATTATTTTAAAGAACAACCCATGTTCTCTGTATACAAACGATATGGTTGGAAATACTTCATCATTGGGGTCGCCCTTTATTGCTTCCTGACAAAGAGGGCAATATTTTCGATTTCCCACTACATTTACTTTACAGTTATTACAATATTTCATAAAGCACTCCTATTCTTCATCAACTTTGTTGGATGCTATGTCAACGGGTATACCCATGTCAGTAAGTGTTTTAAAAAACCGCCTTTGAATTTCCGTGCTAACGAAAGCAGAAGTAAAACTTATTCTCAATATGTTTTCGTAGGAGCATACACAAGCCTGAAGCTTGTTTGTGCTTACAAAAATATCAAAGGATGAAATGAATGGCTTTATTTCATCAGGCATGTTTACCTTTCCCACATTTGACAATGTTGAAGTATAGCTTCTGTCAACAAAGCTGTTGGCAATTTTAAGAAAAAAGTCCTTTACTGACAAAGGGATGGCTCTCAATAAATAATTGTGTTCAAGTGAAGCCAAAGAGTTTATCCTTCTTCCAAGGTGTTCCGGAGTCAAGTTTTCCCTGAAACTGTTTTTTAAAGCTTCTATAACTTCCTCTATTTCGTTGCTCCCCCTCGAAAAATTATAATCAACATTTATTACCCCGAAGAAATTTCTGGCTGTCTGGGAATAATAATAATTTCTCAGGTTTACAGGTATGCTTAAAACAACAGGTCTTTTCTTTAGTCTTGCAGGGATTTCATCGTTGATTGCAATCATTAATATTGCAGCTAAAAATATGGTAAGAGATGTGTTGTATTCCTTTACCTTTGTAAGTATTGAATCAACAGGAATAACACCTTCTATAATTCGTATTCTGTATTCAGGCAGCTTCAAACCCCTTATTCTAAAAGCCTTCTGACTTTTTTTGCCATTAGATGTACTTGTCTTGGAATAATATTTTTGAAAGCTGTCGTCCATTTTCTGCGTTCTAGAAGCATCGCTCAACAATACAGGAACATGTTCCTTAAATTGGCCTTCGTGCTTTATTGTTATGTAATGAAAAACAAGAGTTTTGAAAAACTGCAGCGCACCGGCGCCGTCAGACAATGCGTGATATACCTCAAAGCTTATGCGTTTTTTAAAGTACATAACCCTGAAAAGAAGCGTCTTGTTGTTTTTATCGTACAATGTCGAGCACGGAGGAAGATTTTCCTCAGTTACAACTGCCTTGAAGTGGCTTTTTTCAAAATAATACCAGAACAAGCCGCTCTTTATTATGGACTTGTAAAGAGGAAATGTTTCAATTGTAATGTCAAGAGCGCTCTGAAGTGCATTTTTGTCAACATTTTCATACAGTTCACATGCAAATCTGAACACCTTTGTATCGCTGTTTTTGCTGTTTGGGGGAAATATTTTGGCAGCATTGTCCAGCTTGCTCCATTCTGATACTCTTTTATTCTTCAACGTTTCTCACCTCATCTAAAAAACGGTTTATTATTTCATAGCAAATCTTCACCTGCGGAAAGCTTGGAGGAAGAGCAAAAAATCCGTGGAGGGCATCCTTGATTCGGAATATTTCAACTTTATTTCCGGCAGCTCGAAGTTTCCTTCCGTATTCCTCTCCTTCATCTCTGAGAGGGCAAAATTCAGCCGTTATTATAAGCGTTTCAGGCTGATCTGACAAATCATCTGCAAGGAGTGGAGCAAAATAAGGATTTGAATAATCGCTGTAATTTGATTTATATAATTCCATGTAATCACATACTCTTTTGGATGTGAGAAGGTAATCAGTTCCGTTTAAATGAACAGACTGAAATGGTGATGTTTCGCTGTGGTCATTGTAAGTGGAAGGATATATCAATATCTGCTTTTTAATGCTGAATTCCTTCCTTTCCCTGGCCATGAGGGACAATGCAGCAGCTAAGTTGCCTCCTGCGCTGTCTCCTATTATGGTGATTTCTTTAAAATTGTTTTCTTCCTTAGTTATAAAGGCCTTCGCTGCCTGATAACAGTCTTCCAGCCCGGCCGGAAACGGATGTTCAGGAGCAAGCCTGTAATCCACTGAAACGACGTTGTGATTTGTTATTCTTGCCATATTGGCGCACACTTTGCTGTAAGAATCTATGTTTCCTGTAACCCATCCTCCTCCGTGAAAAAAAAGAAGCATGGGATAATCTCCTTCCTTTTCAGGAGAAAAAATTCTCACAGGTATGCTGTGATTTTCAGAATCAACCTCGCAGTCCCATGTCTTGAAGAACGGCTTAAGGTAGTGCCTGTGAGTAATATTTACAAAATTTCGCTGAAGCTCATAATTTTTTTTAACATCTATGTCTTTGTAGGACAATGCCTTAAGGGCAGCTCTTACAACCTTATTTATTGCCATAATTACCTCATATTATTATTTTACATCATTATATATATAAAAATAATAGGTGTCTACATTTCTTTTAAAATTTGATAAAGCAGTCTCATTACTTATATGGAGAAAATCATTTCCTTTTTTGGTTGACTTTTGTTTATAATATATTAAAATAATAAGTGAACAAAATATAATTTAGGAGGAAACTATGCAAAAATACGTATGCGACGCTTGTGGTTATGTTTATGATCCAGCCGAAGGAGATCCGGACAACGGAATCGCTCCTGGAACATCTTTTGATGCTTTGCCGGATGATTGGGTTTGCCCATTGTGCGGTGTTGGCAAAGATATGTTTTCACCAGAATAAAATATTTGTTTATAAAGATGGCATAAGCCATCTTTATTAATGTGTTATGAATGTTCCTTCTTCAAGCGCCTTGAAAGCTTGGTTAAGCTGTTCTCTTGTGTTCATTACAATAGGGCCTCCCCATGCTACAGGTTCTTTTAGAGGCTTTGCTGCATGCAGGAAAAATCTTATTTCACTGTCAGAAGTCTTTACTTTAAACTCATCACCTTCACCAAATAACAGTGCTCTCCTGCTTTTAACAAGTTCTTCTGATGTGCCGAAAAAGCCTTCGCCCTCGACTATATATACAAACAAAGTATTTTCCTTGTCAATCTTCAAATTCCATACAGCATTTGGTTTCAAAGAAACATCAAGATAAAGCATTTTTACATAATTGCCAAATACAGTGCTAGTATTTTTCTTATAATCACCTGAAATTACCCTTATTTCTGCATTGTTTTCATGAACAACCGGCACCATGTCATTTGTAATGTCACAGTAAGCAGGTTCCGTCATTTTATCCTTTGCAGGAAGATTAAGCCATAGCTGAGTGCCAAGCATTCTGTCTGATGCCTGGGGCATTTCCTGATGCATTATTCCTCTTCCTGCAGTCATCCATTGACAGCATCCATCCTTTATGCTCCCCTTGTTCCCCAGGCTGTCACCATGTTCTATATCTCCATTTATAAGATATGTTATAGTCTCAATTCCTCTGTGGGGATGCCACGGAAATCCTTTGATGTAATCCTCCGGATTTGTTGAATCAAATGCATCAAGCATCAAAAACGGATCAAAATCCTCAACGTCCTTATGTCCTATTACCCTTACCAATCTTACTCCTGCACCGTCAACAGCTCTGGCTCCTTCAACGGTCTTTTTAATCTCCCTTATCATGTCTCCTCCAAATTCTTCATTTTTATAAATGATACCCAATTACTGTGCAGATAAACAAAAACAGCATGCTATGCATGCTGTCGATTGTTAAATTATTGTTCCGCCGCCTATTACAATATCTCCATCATAAAAAACAGCTGCCTGTCCGGGAGTTATTGCTCTTTGTTTATCTTTGAACTCCACAAGCATTTTATCATCATCAACAGGATGAAGAGTAGCCTCAGTTTCCTTTTGGCTGTACCTTGTCTTCACCATTGCTTTCATTGGTGCAGTGAGTTTTTCAAGAGCAATCATGTTAATGTCTGAAGCCGTCAACCTGTTTGAATACAAGTCTTTTTCGTCTCCAATTGTAACAGTGTTCATATTCTTGTTTTTGCTTACTACATAAGCAGGTTTTCCGAAAGCAACCCCAAGACCCTTTCTTTGTCCAACGGTGTAATGGATGATGCCCTGGTGCTGTCCAATAACCTTACCTTCCGTGTCAACGAAATTTCCACGTGGGGATTCAACACCCATTATATTTTCAAGAAATCCGGCATAATCTCCGTCTTTAACAAAGCATATGTCCTGGCTGTCAGGCTTCCTTGCGTTAATAAGATCTCTTTCTTCAGCAATTTTGCGAACGTCTGTTTTGTACATTCCACCAAGTGGCAAAAGCGTCCTGGACAAATCATGCTGAGAAAGAACGTAAAGGACGTAGCTTTGGTCCTTTGAAGCATCAACGGCTTTTTTAAGCAAATATCTTCCGCTTCCTTTGTCCAGTTCAATTTGTGCGTAATGACCAGTTGCTATATAATCTTTTTCCATTAAAATTGCTCTTTGGATAAGTTTTGAAAACTTTATATATCTATTGCAGTCTATGCACGGATTAGGCGTGTTTCCCATTTCATAGCTATGAGCAAACTTATGCATAACTTCTTCCTTGAATTTTTCTCCGAAGTTAAAAACAAAATGCTCTATACCTATTTTGTAGCATACCCTTCTTGCATCCTCCACATCCTCTAAGGAGCAGCAAGTTCTTGTTCTGCATGAGGTTTCTACATCTTCATTTGAAAAGAGTTTTAACGTAGCACCGCATATGTCGTAACCCTGGTCCCTCAAAAGTACTGCGGCAACTGAGCTGTCAACCCCGCCGCTCATGGCAACCATTACTTTTTTATTCATTAATATCTCCTATTCTAAAAAACAGGACATTTCTGTCCTGTTTAAAAGTTCTTTATTACATTATATAGCTGTATGTTTTTAATGTCAATTGTTAATCTTCCACTTTGTCTTCTGCCTTCTTCTTGTTGGTTTTTTCAACCAATGTGGAGAGAATTATTCCAACTTCAAACAAAAGAAGCATTGGTGCTGCCAAAAGCGTCTGGGTTATTACATCAGGAGGCGTTAATATTGCAGCTATTACAAATATGGCCAGAATGAAATATTTTCTGTTCTGTTTGAGGAAATAAACTTTAACTATTCTGAATTTTGTCAGAATTACCATTATTATTGGAAGCTCAAATATCAGTCCAAAGGACAACAATGTTCTTATGACAAAACTTAGGTAATTTTCAAAGCTTATCATTTCCTGAATCTCTTCAATCTGGAAACCCATGAAGAATCTGAGCATTATAGGCATAACGACCATGTAGGAAAATACAATTCCGACTATAAAAAATATTCCGCCTACAAACAATGAAACGGCAATTGTTGTTTTTTCTGTTTTCTTAAGCCCCGGGCTTATAAACAGCCACAACTGAAGAACCAGAAATGGTGCTGCTATAACAAATCCGCCTATTACAGCTATTTTCACATATGACATCAGAAGTTCTGCAGGTGCTATAAAGACAAATTGAATTTCAGGAACTATTCCTATTATATCCTTGACTACAGACTCAGAAAAATTATAGCATCCTAAAATAGCAACCAAAAGCACTATGCTTGAATAAACAAGCCTTTTTCTCAATTCAGTCAGATGTCCGACCAGTGTTAAATTCTTTACATCTTCTACTTTTTCTTTTCTTCTTATCATAATTTACCTTCAAGTTAAGCTTGTATTTGCATAAAATATATTTTACCTTTCCAATCTATGTTTGTCAACAAAATATCATTTTTATTATTAGTATAATTCTTCCAGCGACTTAATTATGCAGTACAAAACATAATTGACCGGTGTTGGAATGTTAAGTTTTTTCCCTAGTTCAACAACTGTTCCTGCAAAATAATCAACTTCAGTCTTGCGCCTTGCTTCCACATCCTGTAACATGGATGTCCTTCCTGAAGGAGAAAAATTATTCATTAATGTTACAAAATCTTCTACGTCTTCTTCCCGAAGGTCAATGTTTGAAGCTTTGGCTATTGAAAGAACCTCCATCATGGCTTCTCTGAAAAGAGTAAGGTTTGTACCTATTTTTGTCACTTTGCCGTAAGGGGCTCTTGTAACAGCCGTTACCTGATTCACTCCGACATTCAGCATGAACTTTTTCCATATCATTCTGATCATGTCCGGAAATACTATGCTTTTAATTCCGGAATCGTTGAAGCATTCCTGCACTGCCTTTACTTCAGGAGACAATACTGTGTTGTCGGCTTCACCAAAATGAATTTCACCGTCTTCTGTGTTTATAACTCCATTTTCAACTCTTTGGGCATCAATTTTCATGGACAGTCCATAAAGCACTTTGTTGTTTGGATATGCTGCATGAATTCTGGTTCTTGCAGTCACGCCGTTTAAAAATGTAATTAAAATAGTGTTGTCATCAACAAAACTTCTAACATCTTCTATGGCTTCTTCAAGCTGATAATTTTTTACGCAGAATATTATGAGATCAAATTTTACATCAAGATCTCCATTTGACAGTACATTTGTGTGAAATGTTTTTCCGTTTAAGGTGAACCCTTGTTTAAGCAGTCTTTCTTTTCGTGAAGCATCAGATATAACGGCAAAATTATTGCCAAAGTGATTGTTAAGTATATTGCCGTATACAGTTCCTACGGCTCCCATTCCTATTAAAGCAACATTTTCAATCTTCATATTAAACTCCCTTTGCTGATATTTAATATATTATAATCAAATCAGCAACATATGGCAATCGTTTTAAGATTAATTAAAAATTTAACTTTCTCTATAAATATTAAAGCAGCGAACACTTCAATCAAATGAAAGTTCGCTGCCAAATAGCTATATATTTTGTTCAAGCATTTCAAGCACGTAGTTTGGAAGTGCAAATGCTCCTTTGTGAAGAGCACTGTTGTAGTACTTTGTTTTTAACCCAAGCTTGTTCCATGCTTCTTCATCCATATGGTTTATGGGGTCATACTTCTTTGAAGCAAACCCAAACAGCCAGTGACCTGAACCATAAGTAGGGATATGTGCCTGGTATACTTTAGCAACAGGGAACACCTTCTTGATTTTTTCATGAGCACGCTGCATTGCTGCTGCTTCCCTTGCATAGTATGGGCTTTCATGCTGATTCACAAGAATTCCGTCTTCTTTCAGAGCCTTGAAGCAATTTTCGTAAAAATCGACTGTAAAAAGTTCCATTCCCGGGCCAACAGGATCTGTTGAATCCACAATTATCAGATCATATTCGTTTTCTTTGGTCTTTACAAACTTCAAACCATCCTCAAAATATAAATTGACTTTTTCATGGCTCAATTTGCATGCTGTTTGTGGAATATGGTCCACACACACATCAACAACCATTTTGTCGATTTCAACCATGTCTATTCTTTCAACCGTATTGTAGCGTGTGAGTTCCCTTACTGTTCCTCCGTCTCCTGCTCCGATTACAAGAATCTTTTTAATGTTTGGATTAACTGACATGGGTACATGTGTTATCATTTCATGATATACGAACTCGTCCTTTTCAGTAAGCATAATATATCCGTCTATAACCAGCACTTTCCCAAACTCCGGAGTTTGAAAAACATCAATTTTTTGAAAATCGCTCTGCACGCTTTCAAGCTGTTCATCCACCCTGATGGTGAATCTTACATCTTTAGTGTGCTCTTCTGTAAACCATAATTCCATTTATTTATCCTCCTGAAAAATATTCATTCCGCTGAAAATTTCAATCATTTCTTTCCTCAAGCTGTCTGAAATTTCAAGCCTTTTCTTAGGAGCAAGCTCATTGACATCCTTGTTAAAAAGATAGTTCTGCAAATCAATGTCCTTTATGAGCATCTTTGTATGAAATGTATTTGACTGAAACACATTTATATCTATGGCGTCATACTTTTTCAAAGTTTCCTTGTCTATATAATCCTGAATAGATTTTATATCGTGGTCTATGAAAAACTTTTTGCCCGAAACATCTCTTGTAAAACCTCTGACACGGTAATCTATTGTGATTATATCAGAATCAAAACTGTCAATAAGATAATCCAATGCATTAAGAGGTGAAATCTGCCCGCACGTAGAAACATCTATGTCAACTCGGAATGTTGATATGGCATTTTCAGGATGATGCTCCGGGTAAGAATGAACGGTTACATGACTTTTGTCCAAATGTGCATGTATTGTTTCATGCTCCAATTTTTTCTTGCATCCTATGATACCTTGGTTGCATGATTCATCTATTTCTTCCGGGGTCAATGCTCCTTCCGCAATCAGAATATTAACCGAAGCGCCTTGAGGATCATAGTCCTGCTTGGAAATATTCAGAATGTGTGCTCCTATAACATCCGTTACATTGCACAATATTTTCGTAAGCCTTTCAGAATTATATTGCTCATCAATATATTCTATATACTCCTTTTGTTCTCTCTCGCTTTTGGCATAGCAAACATCGTAAATGTTAAAGCTAAGAGATTTAGTAAGATTATTAAAGCCATACAATGCCAGCTTTTTTTCCAACCCTAACACCACTACCTTTCTTTTTCAATTTACCTAAAATATTCCAAAGAATAATATTCTTTAGAATTAATTATTACATTATAAACTATTGTTTTTAGTATAGCAATATTTTTGTTTATGCTAATTTAATCTCACTTACATTTTATACTGGATTTCCTTTATTTGCAAAAAAAACGTCCGAAGACGTTTATATGATGTTTTTCCCAAATTCCCTGCATCTTTCAAGTGAATCAGCATCCGGGCTCCAAAGTTCTTTTATTCCTTCAGAAACCACTTCAAATTTTGCTTCCTTAAGTTCATCATGGATGATTTTCACTGATTCGCCGCTCCAGCCGTAGGAGCCGAACGCTGCAGCCTTCTTTCCCGTAAACTTGAGGCCTTTAATCATCTCAAGAATACCTGCTGTTGCGGATAAAATACCATTATTTATTGTAGAGGAACCCACCAGAATCATTTTCGATTTGAAAATTTCCGTAATTATGTCGTTTTTATCCCTCTTTGCACAGTTATACAATTTAACATCCACAGATGGATCCTTTGCCCTTATTCCTTCAGCAATTGCTTCTGCCATTCTGCGGGTTGCATTCCACATTGTATCATAAATTATTGTAACTTGATTTTCGTGGTATGAATCAGCCCACTCCAAGTACTTTTCAGCAATCTGCAGAGGATTATCTCTCCATATTATCCCGTGGCTGGGGCAAATCATATTCACCGGGATTTTCATATTAAGCACTTCATTGATTTTAGCAGTTACAAACTTAGAAAAAGGTGTGAGGATATTTGCATAGTATTTTATGGCTTCATCATAAAGTTCATCCTGATCCACAAGATTGTTGTACATGAGCTCAGAAGCATAGTGCTGACCGAATGCATCGTTGCTGAACAGAATGTTTTCACCAGACATGTACGTCATCATTGAATCAGGCCAGTGAAGCATTCTTGCCTCCACAAACACAAGCTTGTTTTTTCCAATGTCCAGTGTATCCCCGGTTTTAACTTCAACAAAATTAAAATCCTTGTGGTGGAGCCCCTTGATTATTTTTGCTCCGTTTTTTGTGCAGTATACAGGAGTGTTAGGTATTTTCTTCATGAGTTCAAGAAGAGCACCTGCATGGTCAACTTCTGAATGATTCATGATTATGTAATCAATTTTGTCCAGCTCTATTTCTTTTTTAAGGTTATTAATAAATTCTTTTGCATATGGTTCCCATACGGTATCTATAAGCACTGTTTTTTCGTCTCTGATTAAATATGAATTGTATGATGAGCCTTTGTGTGTTGAATACTCATCGCCGTGGAAACGTTCAAGCTCCCAGTCGATTTTTCCGACCCAACTTACTGTATCAGTTATTTTAAACATTTTTCCTCCTATAGTTTCCAGGGACTGTCACATAAGTGATTATTATGTCATTCTGAGGGCTTTAGCCCGAAGAATCTCAGAATTTCAAAAGATGAGATCCTTCGCTAACGCTCAGGATGACACGAATACACTTAATGCAACAGCCCCATAATTTTTATCCTATTTCCTGAGCAAATTTTGTGTTGTTTGGTTTAGGAGTTAATGTGACAAAAATGGATAGGTCTTCTTCAACGCTTGGTATTCCAAAGGATTCCTTTCCCTTGGCAAGAACTGCCGAGCCTTTTTGGATCTTCTGCACTTCCTCTCCAACCTGCACTTCACCTTTTCCTTGAATAACAATAAATGTTAAAGCTGAATTTTCATGCTGATGTGTTGGAAGCGACTGACCGGGCTTTAAATTAAGAACAAAACTTAATACATCTTCATCTTCAAAAATAATTCTTTTAGTAAACTGATTGTCGTTAAAAACAATGCTGCTTTCTGTATTTCTATAATTCATGTTTTCCTCCAGATATTTTTTCTTATTATCTGCAATAAACATGAAATTATTTTTAAGCGTGGTATTTTTTCTCCAGATTTTCTAACATATCAATATAATGTTTCTGTATTCCTTGTTTTTCTGCTTCATTTTCAAATTCTTCAGACTTTTTGTTTATTTCTTCCATCACATCTGCAGGAAGATTGTTTTCTCCGAACTTGTATACTGCATCATTTTCTTTGTTTATGTGTCTCGTGAGAAGAGAAGCATATCCAATAGCGTTGCTTATTACATCAAGCTTGCTTTCTTCATCTCCGTTTTTAACTCTGTGAAGTGCTTCTGTAAGATCATTCATGTAAAGTCTTCCGTAATCATGCTCAACCAGCATTCCATGAGTGATTAGATTTTCTCCCAGCTTTCCAAGTTTAAGCTGCATTTCCTTGAAAAGAAACTTTTCTTCCTTTCCATGGTGATGGGCATCTGCATATTTCCTTACGAAATCAATCATGTTGTTGAAATCATCATAATTTATTTCGCCGCCATTTAAAATGTTCATGCATGCTTTGCGGACAACCTTTAGCATTCTGAGTATATTGTCATGTTCCTTTACCATTAATTCAACACTGTTCATTTTTACCTCCTGAAAATTTTACTTGTTGTTTCATCTATTTTCTCATAATTTAAATTTGCTTTTTCAACTAGTCCTTTTATGAATTCATCTCTCAATGAATAATATACGGCGATGTCTCCTTTTGCAGCTTCCCAGAATCTGCCGTGTACACATTCATATCTTTTCCAAACTGCTTCATTTTCATCCTGTGATATAACCCCTAGTGCGTGGTCGCAGGGCATTCCGTCAAGAAGTGTGTCATTTATTGATTTGAATGCTTCTTCAACTGATGAATTTTCATTTAATGCAGAAGCTTTCACTCCGTTGTTGTAGAAAATGTCCTTCAATGTTTTTATTGAATCTGAATCTTTATTGATTATTTGGGTTACTGAAATCGCCAGTTTGTTTTCCACCTTTATGATTTGATCCTGAAGCCAGCCATGAATGTTTGATGTGTCTATAACCTGATCAAGTTCTTTTAACTCTCCGTCACCAAACTCACTGTAGAGATCTTTTCTAAGATTTAATCCCTTTTCTTCTGATAAATCCAGTATTTCTTCAACTATTTTGTTTTGAATTTTAATTTTATTATACAGCCAAAAGTGTATTGGCCCTAAAAATGCGCTCATATTTCCTCCAATTTTTCCTATTTATAATAATGAGCATGAATTAATCATGCTCATCTGTTTATTATTCTGCTGATTTAAGGTAATTATTCAGCTGATTTAGTAAATCATCAACATTGAAACCGTGAACCATTGCTGCTTCTTCAATTGTTTCCATTTGTGAAGAAGGGCAGCCCAGGCAGTGCATGCCGGCGTTCATCAATATTTCTGCAAGTCCTCTGTCCATCTGAAGAACTTCGCCTATATACATTCCTTTTGTAACTTCTTTCATATGATATCTCCTTTGTTGGCAATTAATAATAATTTGCCCTAATTGGCTATTAATTATTAATTCTTCACTCTTAATTTTTAATTTTAATTTTATTAACCTAAAAATATTTTTAAATCGTCTTCAACAGTTCCTATTCCAGCTATTCCAAAAGTATCAACCAATACTTTTGCCACGTTTGGTGAAAGGAATGCAGGAAGTGTAGGTCCTAAATGAATGTTCTTAACTCCAAGGTACAACAGTGAAAGAAGAACTATAACTGCTTTTTGCTCATACCATGCAATGTTGTAAGCTATAGGAAGCTCATTTACATCGTCAAGTCCGAACACTTCTTTCAGTTTCAAAGCGATTAATGCCAATGAATATGAGTCATTGCACTGTCCAGCATCAAGAACTCTTGGAATTCCACCGATATCGCCTAAGTCTAACTTGTTGTACTTGTATTTAGCGCAGCCTGCTGTCAATATTACAGCATCCTTTGGAAGTGCCTGTGCAAATTCAGTGTAGTAATTTCTTGATTTTGCTCTTCCGTCACATCCTGCCATAACGAAGAACTTCTTGATTGCTCCTGATTTAACTGCATCAATAACCTTGTCAGCCAGTGCAAATACCTGTTCGTGAGCAAATCCTCCGATTATTTCTCCTGTTTCAATTTCTGTAGGTGCAGGGCATTTCTTTGCAAGTTCGATGATTTCTGAGAAATCCTTCTTGTCTCCTGAGAAACCTTCAAAGTGTTTGCATCCTGGATATCCGGCAGCTCCTGTTGTAAACAATCTGTCTTTGTAGCTGTCTTTAGGCGGTACAATACAGTTTGTTGTCATAAGAATTGGTCCGTTGAATGATTCGAATTCTTCTTTTTGTTTCCACCATGCATTTCCGTAGTTTCCTACTAAGTGTTTGTATTTTTTCAAATGTGGATAGTAGTGAGCAGGAAGCATTTCTGAATGTGTGTAAACATCAACCCCGGTGCCTTCAGTCTGAATCAAAAGTGCTTCAAGGTCTTTAAGGTCATGGCCTGAAACAAGGATTCCAGGGTTTGTTCCAACACCGATGTTTACCTTTGTAATTTCAGGGTTTCCGTATGTGCTTGTGTTAGCATTGTCCAAAAGTGCCATTCCGTTAACGCCGAATTTCCCTGTTTCCATTGTAAGTGCAACAAGTTCATCTGCTGTTAATGTATCGTCAAGGAGTTTAGCCAAAGTTTCCTGCATGAAGGCATTTACTGAAACATCATTGAATCCTAAAGCATTTGCATGCTTAACGTATGCTGACATACCTTTTAATCCGTAAGTGATGAGTTCTCTTAAGCTTCTTACATCTTCATTTTCAGTTGCAAGTACACCAACTGTCATTGCTTTTTTGTCAAATTCATTTTCATCTTCTGACGTCCATAAAGCAGCTTCGCTTAAGTTTTCTTTATTTGTTAATTTATTTAATAAGTCATTTTTAACTTTTATTGTCATTTTTACTCTGTCATAAAATACATCATCATCAAAGTTTGCATTTGTGATTGTTGTAAACAAGTTCAGTGTAATCAGGAAATCTACATCAGATTCAATTTCTTTTCCTTCTTTTCTGAGTCTTGTAGTTACTTCAGACAATCCTTTTGATGTATATATAAGTAGGTCTTGCATTCTTGCTGTTTCAGGTTTCTTTCCGCATACTCCGACTTTTGTGCAGCCTGTGCATCCGGCAGTTTCTTGACATTGATAACAAAACATTGCATTTTCCATTTTTTAATTCCTCCAGATTTTTTTAGTTTGTTTGTAGGTACATCATAAAATAAAACCAACACTTTTTCTGTAACATATGTTACCAATATAAAGTTTTTACCTTTACCACGATAATTTATACCCTGATTTATATACATTAATCTTTTTTATTACTACCAATAAAAATTATTAAGCTTAATGAAGCTTGACACCTGCAGAGTTTTAATGTATGTTTTATTTACTAATCAAATGAATATTGGAGGTATTTATGGAATTCAAACATGAAAAAAGCAGAATATTCCTTAACAATGAAGAAGGAAAAACAATTGCGGAAGTAACATTTCCGGAAACTTCTGATAACACTGTAGACATAAACCATACATTTGTGGATGGCTCTTTGAGAGGACAGGGCGTAGCAGATAAACTTCTGTCGGAACTAGCTCAGGAACTGAAAAGCAAAAATAAAAAAGCGGTTGCAACCTGCTCTTACGCTGTGGGCTGGTTTGAAAAGCATCCTGAATATGAGGATTTGTTAAAATAAGACACGATTAAAAAGGCTTTGTTCATTCACAAAGCCTTTGTTTTTAATTCTTCATTCTTAATTGTTACAGGCAACCTTGTGAGAAATCAGGATGACACACAATTTCAACTTCTTCGCCGGATATTAACCTTGCAACATGTTGATCGATTTCTTCAGGAGTTATGTTTGGAGCAAATCTTCCTACAACTTCTCCATCCTTGTCAATTAAAAATTTTGTAAAGTTCCATCTGATATCATCATCTGCTATGCCCGGTGTGTACTGAGCAACTTTTTCATAAAAATCTAAAGTTTCCTTGTTTCTATATTCAACAGCTGCAGTCTTCAAATATTTATACAATGGTTCTTGATTTTCGCCATTAACTTCAATTTTTGAAAACTGTTTGAAATCAACTCCAAAGTTCAGCCTGCAAAAACCAACTATTTCTTCATTGGTTCCCGGTGCCTGACCTAAAAACTGATTGCTTGGAAAGTCGAGGATTTCAAAACCGTCATTTTTATATTTACCATATAGCTTTTCCAGTCCATCGTATTGCTTTGTAAAGCCACATCCTGTTGCACCGTTTACAACAAGCAATACTTTTCCTTCATATTCTGATAAAGATACTTCTTTATCTTCTGCATCTTTTACTTTAAAATCATATATTTTCATTTATTCCTCCTAAAATTTAAGTACATTTATTATGATTCTTATATACCCGTTTTCTTGACACTTAAGCAACAAATTTATATTTTATGATTCGACCTCTTCAACATCGTTGAAACAGTACTAAATTTCTGTTATACTGAATTTATATGGAAAACATTTGACTGAAGATTTCTGCAGTGTTTATTATAAATGCAAAATTTCTATAAGGAGATGATATTTTGAAAACAATTTTGAAAAACGGAAAGTTTTATGTAGAAAAAAATGTTTTTAAAGAAGCAGTGCTGATTGAAAACGACATTATTAAACAAGTAGGCTCAGATGAAGAAATACTTAAAAACAGTGCAGACAAAATAATTGATCTTGATGGCAAGACTGTAATTCCTGGTTTAAACGACAGCCACATGCATATTTCACTTGTTGGAGATGCTATGACTTCATGCAATTTGACATCTGCAAAATCAATTGATGAAATAATTGATATAGGTAAAAACTTCATCCGTTCAAATCCTGGTCTCAAGGCACTCAAGGGAAGAGGATGGAATCAGGATAATTTTCAAGAAGGAGAAAAACGAAATTTAAACCGTTTTGACCTTGATAAAATTTCAACTGACATTCCGGTTGTGTTCGAAAGAGTTTGCAGCCATATAGTATCAGGCAACACAAAAGCATTGGAAGTTCTTGGAGTTGATGAAAACACATATGTTGACGGTGGAGTCATTGAACTTGGACCTGACGGCAAACCAAACGGAGTGTTCAACGAAAATGCAACACGTTTAATTAAGGAGGCAATTCCTAAAAAAGAAATTCAAGACAGAGAAAATGAATTTTTGAAAGCTGTGTCTTATGCAGTAAGCATGGGGCTAACATCCATTCAATCCTGTGACATAATGGAATCAGACTTTCAAAATATGTTTGACTTAATCAGCAGCATATATAAAAATAAAAAAACGATACTCAGGTACAGTCATCAGTTTAATTTTCAGAAAATTGAGGACTTTGAAAAATATTTGAATACAGAATTTAAAACAGGCGTATATGATGAAACATACCTTTCCAGAGGTGCCTTGAAGCTTTTCAAGGATGGTTCCTTGGGTGGAAGAACAGCATTGATGATAAATCCATACTTTGATGCTCCTGACACTAAGGGAGTTGCAGCTTTAAGTGATGAGCAGCTTCAAAGTTTGTGTGATTTAGCTTCAAAAAACAACATAAGGGTAGTAACCCACGCCATAGGAGACGGTGCAGTTGAAAGCGTCATAAATGCATATGAGAAAACAATGAAAGGCTTGAAAAATCCACTTCGCCACGGCATTGTTCACTGCCAGATTACAAGCATGGAACAGCTTAGAAGAATTGCAAATCTTAACATACCTGTAATGTACCAGCCTATATTTTTGGATTGTGACTTGAAAGTTGTTGCATCAAGAGTCGGGAAAGAATTGGCCTCCACATCATATGCCTTTAACACACTTAAAAATCTTGGAGCAGTAATAAGTTTCGGAACAGACTCTCCTGTTGAAGATTTAAATCCATTCAACAACATCTACTGTGCAGTAACAAGACAGGGAATGGACTTGAAACCTGAGGGAGGATTTAATCCGGTTGAAAAAATGGACGTTTATGATTGTGTTGATGCATATACTATTGGCAGTGCATTTAATGAATTCAAGGAATTTTCAAAAGGAAGAATCAAGGAAGGCTTTCTTGCCGATCTGGTTGTTATAGACAGAGACATTTTCACTGTAGAACACAATGAAATAAAAGATATAAGAGCAGAAAAAACAATGATAGGCGGAGAATTTGTATTTGAAAGAAATTAATAAGCATAAAAATAAAGCATCCCAGATGCTTTATTTTTATGTCCATGTTAGATTTTCTAGCTTCATATGATTTTTGTACCACTGATCATTTTTTAGAAGCATTTCAGGTGTTCCAATATTTTTTACTCTTCCTGCTTCAAGTATTACAATTTTGTCTGATGCTGCCATTGATGACAGGCGGTGGGATATTGTGAGTATTGTTCTGTTTTCACATGCTTTTTCAAGAACAGAAACTATTTTTTCTTCAGTTACCTGATCAAGATTTGCCGTAATTTCATCAAGTATCAATATGGGAGGATTGTTTACCAGTGCTCTTGCTATAGACAAAAGCTGTCTTTGGCCCTGGGAAAAAATATTTTCATTTTGAACAATAGTGCTGCATCCCTGTTCGAATCCCTCTACATATTCCAGTAATCCTACCATGTTCAAGGCATTTTTTATCTGATCCATTGTAATGTCACAATCTCCAAGGCTTACCTGATCTGCAACAGTTCCCTTTATCATATGGAAGTTCTGCTCAACATAACCAAATATTTTCCTCTTGTCCTTGTTTTGTATTTGAAAAACATCTGTTCCATTAATTGTGATACTTCCTTCAGTAGGTTTCAACAGCCCTACAATCAGCTTAAAAAGAGTTGATTTTCCAACCCCCGTTCTTCCAGTGAATGTTACTTTTTCACATGGATTAATTTGAAAGTTAATGTCTTTTAAAACTTCATTTCCTTTATCATAGGCAAATGATACATTGTTGAATCTTATATCAACGTTGTTTATATCAAAATTAAATATTTCTTTTGTTTCTTTTATGTCTTCCTCTTCACTTAAAAATTCATCCACCCTTTTAACGCCGGACAATGATTTTTGTATGCTTTGAAGCTCCATTCCCAGATTTTCCACAGGTGTGAACAGACTGGATATTAAATCTATGCTTGCTGCTGCCATACCTACGGAAATACCTAGATAATCAAGTTCCTTAGAACACATAACTGCAATAAAAGCAATAACTGCAGCACGGATTATCCTAATTATTGGTGAAAATATTGAATCATAAAAGTTTACCTTTTCCACGGTTTCATAATTGTTTTCAAGTATTAAGCCATACTTGCCTTCCATGTAACTTTCTTTGAAAAATGACTTTATCATGAAGATGTTTTTGAAGCTTTCAGCAATATGGTTGTTGACTTCCCCCACCTGTATCCTGTTTTCAATTTGAGCCCCAAGCATTTTCTTTTGAAAAAATCTAGTTATAAAATAAATTACCGGCAACAGCATTAGGGCTATTATTCCAAGGCCTTTGCTTAAATAAAAAACAGAAATTAGCACTCCTATTATTTTAAGCAAATCTATAGCCATTCCGGCTATTCCTGAAGTAAACATTGAACTTACAGCATCCACATCATTTATTAATCTAGAAGATATTTGTCCTGATTCATTTTTTGAAAAATAAGAAGCACTGATTTTTTCAAGTTTTTCCATCATCAAGAGACGAATATCCATGGTTATATTCTGACCCAACACTGTAAGAACTGCTTCCCTAAAAAAATTAACAACACCTGTTGCAAAAATAACCATTAAATAAATAACCGCCGTAAAAATAAGTTTGTCCTCAGTTTTCAGCGTAAAATTGTAATCTATCAATTTTTTCATCAGCAAAGGAGGAACGACATTTAAAATTGTTGCAGCAGCAACAAGTAACAAAAGCAATGCAATGTAAATTTTGTTTTTCTTTGCAGTGATAATAACTGAATTTTTCACATTATATTTTTTCATTGTCATCACCTGCAGCACTTTGTAAATTGTATATTTCCCTGTATATGGGATTGTTCTTCATCATATTCTCATGGGTTGAAAATTCATAAGATTTGTCTTTGTACATAAACAGCACATTATTAGCTTTTTCAAAAATGGCAATCCTGTGAGAAATTAAAATAATTAGGCAGTCCTGATATTTTGCTTTAATGTTTTCAATTATTTTTTCTTCCGTCTTCATGTCAACAGCCGAAAATGGGTCATCCAGTATTATAATTTTATTTTTGTTTAATAGAGTTCTTGCCAGAGCTATTCTTCCCTGCTGTCCTCCGCTTAATCTTATTCCTCCGTTGCCCACTCTGGTATTTTGTCCCTCTGACATTTCAGTCATATCCTGATTGAAGCATACATCTTTTAAAACTTCATCAATTTCCATTTTGCTTCCAAGGGTTATGTTGTTGTATATGGTGTCAGACAAAAGCTGTGGCTTGTGGCTCAAATAAGAAATCATCTCACTTCTCTCCGGTGCAGAATAGTTCTTTAATTCCCTTCCATTAATCTTGATGCTCCCACCGTATGAATATAGGCCTAGAAATGCTATTCCAAGAGTAGATTTTCCGCATGCAACAGGCCCGGTTATGCCTATTATTTCTCCTTGTCTTCCTTCAAATGTAATATTCTCAATTATATTCTCTTCAGTTCCCGGATATCTGAAAAATAATTTATCAACGGTTAATGTTATATTTTCTTTTGTTGTGAACAACTTCTTTTCATCTTGTTTATATTCTGTCAGATAATCTTTTATTCTGTTCCATGAAGGCCTTGATTTCTGAACTGTATTGAAGAGTTTTGCTGCCTTGCTTGCTTTTATGGCCAAATCTCCGAACATTGCAGCATATGCAGTAAAAGTTCCTATTGTCCAGCTACCTCTTATAACCATATTTCCACCCATGTAAATTACAATAATAATTCCTGACATGGCAATGGCATTATAAATTGGATGCATGGAATTTTCAAGTAGATTAGCTTTAACTGTCTTGTTCTTAAGGTCATTTATTTCCTTTTCATAATTTTTTCTGTTTGTTTCTTCCATGCCGCTTATTCTGAAAAGCATTGCATTTTCAATCGTGCTGTAAGTAACTTCAGCAACCTCACTGCTTTTTTTTCTATATTCCATAGAATACTTGTATATTTTAACTTTAAGTTTTTCGGCAAGAAGCATTGCTGCAGGTATAAATATAATTGATAACAGTGTTAATTTTACATCATAAAAAAGCATGGAGACAAAATACGCTGCCATCATTACACCGGTGTCAAAAACCTCAGTTGTAAACTTACGCATTCCTTCCACACAAAATTCCACGTCGGATATAGCCCTTGTCATTAGGTTTCCTGCATTTTCCTGGTCCAACTTTTCAGCAGTTTCATGCATTATGTTATTGTAAATCATAAAGCGCATTACAGCACTGGTGCGATTGGCAAAACGTCGTATGTAAAAACGCTTGAAGTATCTGAAAGTCTGTATTACTGCAATTATTAAAATAAATCTAACAGAAGAAAAAATTACTTGTTCCAATGTTCCTTCTGCAATGGAATCTATGAGTTTTCCTTGGTAGACAGGACCTAAAACCATTGATACATTGTAGGCAAGTCCAAAAATTAAGATGCATATGACTGCAAATTTTTCTTTCTTCCAATAATTAATCAGTTTGTTTGGTTCTTTCATTGGTTCAATTTTAATTTTACTCATAATATGCCCTCTCATATGTATAAATGAATAATATCACAACGAAATGTTTATTACAACTTTTATTCCATATGAAATATTGTTATGAAATTCTCGTGAATTGTACAGAAATTTAGTCAATTAACCATATTATTCATCATAATAGATACATAAAACACTCAGAAACGGCAACATATGTTTAATGAAACGATAAAATATTGAAAAATGTGGAATTTGAAAACCATTTCGCACTTCTATTTGTAAGAGGCAAATGTTATTTAATTAACTTTCTGTTAAATAAATGTAAAATATAATATTTTTTTATGGAAAAATTTTAATTCTCTGCTTTTTCAAAGATAAAAACCCACATACTAATTAATTATTATGAAGTTTTTTTCATTATATTATAATTGAACACTGCTGTATTATATGCTATAATTTAAAAGCAAACGTTATTTATTGTTTGTTTTCTCAAAACATACGGGAGGAACTATGATGCAGTTACACCTTTGAGAATAGACAAAATTATGCGGAACCGCCTGTCTGACTTATAATCGCTCTACCATAATTCTCACCTTTACTTTTCCTTTTAACACTTCTATTAATGTTCTTTGTTCTGCGCTATGGAGTTACCACCCAAAGCTGTTGCCGCAGCTTGCAGCAAATGTTAGAACATATGTTACGGCAAAAACACTTCACTCTATAATGAAGCCTTGCTTTTTGGCAGACTGCATAATTTATGATTTTGCAATATTTAAATGACTCTCGTTGTATTTCGCATTTATACCAAAGCTTGTTTTTGGCGGGAAAACATTTGTTTTTTCAGTCTTTATTAAAATTTTGTTTTTTTAAATTATTATTGGTAAAAATATTAACACAAATTAAATTTTGGAGGTATTTATGGAAACAATAATGAACATTAACAACACCATCAACGGTATTGTGTGGGGACCACCTATTCTCGTTTTAATTGTTGGAGCAGGACTCTTCCTGTCAGCAAAAACCGGATTTTTTTCAATTTTTAAACTTGGTTATATCCTAAAAAATACACTGTTAAAAATGTTCTCTAAAGAAAACAAAGGTGAAGGAGAAGTAACAGCTTTCCAGGCAGTAGCTACAGCTTTGGCTGCTACAGTTGGAACAGGAAACATTGCCGGAGTAGCAACAGCTATTGCAGCAGGCGGACCAGGTGCAGTATTCTGGATGTGGTTGGCAGCAATCTTAGGTATGACTACAAAGTTTGCTGAGGTTGTACTGGCAGTTAACTTCAGAGAAAAAACTGAAGACGGCCGTTTTGTGGGCGGACCAATGTACTACATCACAAACGGACTTGGATGGAAATGGCTTGCAGTGTTGTTTGCATTATTTGGAGCATTTGCAGCATTCGGTATAGGCAACATGGTTCAATCCAACTCAGTAGCAGCTGCTCTAGAGTCTTCATTCAATCTTAGTCCTTGGGTAACAGGTATAGTATTAGCAGTTGTAACAGCACTGGTTATTATAGGCGGAATTAAAAGAATAGGTGCTTTTACTGAAAAATTAGTTCCTTTCATGGCAGCTATTTACATCCTCGGCGGATTGGTTATTATAATCGTTAATATCACTAAGATTCCTGCAGCATTTGCGTTGATATTCTCCAGTGCATTCACAGGAAAAGCTGCAATAGGCGGATTTGCCGGAGCTACAGTTGCTCAAGCCATTAGATTTGGTATTGCCCGTGGAGTATTTACAAATGAAGCAGGCTTAGGTAGTGCACCTATAGCTCATGCTGCTGCTACAACAGATCATCCTGTACGTCAAGGTTTATGGGGAGTATTTGAAGTATTTGCAGATACATTAGTAATTTGCTCAATAACAGCACTTGCTATAATCAGTTCAGGTGTTTGGGAATCAGGTGCTACAGGTGCTGCTCTTACTACAGCAGCCTTTGAACAGGCAATTCCAGGCGGCGGATACATTGTTTCAATAGGTATAGTATTGTTTGCATTTTCAACTATCGTTGGCTGGGAATATTATGGAGAAAGATGTGCTGAGTATTTGTTTGGACCAAAAGCAAACATGATATACAGAATTATATGGATTCCATTTGTATTGGTAGGAGCTATAGGCGGACTTGAATTTGTATGGTCATTAGCTGATACATTAAATGGTTTGATGGCAATTCCAAACTTAATAGGTGTTCTTGCATTAAGCGGCACTGTATTCAAACTTACAAAGGAATTCTTTGCTAAAGAAAAAGTAAGCAAATAATAACTCAAATAAAAATGCTAATCCATCCGGATTAGCATTTTTATTTGAGTTAATCAACTACTGTAATTTCTATTACACCGTTGTATTCTTTGTCACCTTTGTTTTCATCAACTGCTGTAAAATTGATTTTTACCAATTCATTGTCACTGTCAGAATCATCTTCAGGCACAAATTTCAAATTGAGGATGTCATCAATATCATATTCTGTACCAGCTACAACATTTTTATAACTGTCGCCGTCTCCATCCAAGTCAATCATTAATTTGCCTTGGTCAGGAAGTTCAAATGTAACATGATCAATTGATTCAAACACTGTTTGAGTGAATATCTTTCCTCTTTCAGTCAATCCATCAAGTTCATCTTCAAAATCTATAACCAAATCTTCATCTTCGTCAACTTTAAGTCCGTCCATTGTCTTGATTTCCTGAACTTCTTTTACTGTGATTCTGATAATTCCTGAATAAGAATCATCTCCGTCTTTTGCAGTGTAGTCTATTTCAATTATGCCGCTGAAATCCTGAGCAGGAACAAATACTATATTGTCAAATTCACTGTCTTCATAGAAATCACTTTCACTTGCTTTTACGTCTTTTGTATCTAAAAGGTCTCCGTCACCGTTATAGTCAAAGTATAATGTTCCCTTTTTGTCACTAGGCTGAACAAATTTCACTTCATCCATGTTGCTGTCAAGGTCGTCTTCGAATTCTTTTACAATGTTTTCATTAGTTGTATATTTGATTAAAGCAAGATCTTCATCTTCATCATCTACAACTGTAATTATGATTTTGCCTGAATAATATTCGCCTTCATCATCATATGCATAGTAGCTGATATTTACTGTGCCGCTGAAATCACTCTTAGGAACAAATGTGATTTTTTCAAGCAAATTGCCAGTACCATCTAAATAATACTTTGTATTTTTTGTTACCAAATCTTTCTCGTTGCTATTGGCATTATATTCATAATAAAGTGTGCCGTTTTTTGGATAATCAAATTTTACATATTCTATGTCTTCGTCAAAATCTTCCAGAATATCTTCAATTGAATCTTTTAAGTTATTATCTGCTGATGTAAACGCAAGTACTTCGTCTTCATCTATTTCAAATTTAATATCATCGATTTCGTCATCTTCAACATCATCATCGTCTTCATCTTCATTTTCATCTTCGTCATAGTCATTCTCGCCTGTCATCATATAATGAAGCATCAATGCGATATCTTTTCTTTTTGCAAATTTATTCAGTTCATTTTCATCAAACAATACGTCTAAATCTTCTTCTTCAATATCAAGATCATCATCCAGCAACTGTTCCGCTCTCTCAATGAGCCATATTGCTTCTTGAATTGTAACAGGTTTGTTTGGTTTGAAATACTTACCATCTCCCTTTGCAATACCAAGCTCCTTAGCAGCTTTTACAGGACCGTAAAAGTACTCATCTTTTGCAATATCAAGAAAGTTTTCACCTAACTCTTCATTGGTGATTTCAATATCAAAGGCTCTTACAATCATGACGATAACATCCCCACGTTTTACATTACCTTCTAAACCGTAATCACCATGTCCATTCCCTTTCATTATTTCCTTTTGAATCAGTGATTCAACAGCAATTTTATAGCTTTTTTCATCTCTGACTTTTTTATTCCCCGGTGTAGCAAATGCTGCTGTGGTAAAAATCATGCTCAATACAACCACCAATGCTAATACTCTTAGCATACTTTTGTTTTTCATTTTTTTCCCTCCATTTTATACAATATATTTAAATTATATTTCTGTATCAAGGTTGTAACACAGATACATAATAATTTTCGTACTATTAGTAAGTTTTTTGGGGGTAATAAATAAATATTAGAATTCAATGGAATCATTGTTCATATCAACCAGAAATCTCTTTACTTTTCCGTTGAATCTTTTTATTACCAAATTTTCTATTTCATCCATTGATTTTTTTAATGTTGAATCTTCATTGTATTCAAAGCCAACCAATTGAAAAAATACATTGCTGCTTTCATTGGTAAGCTTCCCAAGCTCGCTTTGCCTCCACACCCACTTTAACGTCTGCACAACATTGCCGCTGGTAAAAACAAGCTCTCCTTCAGAAACATCCTCATATTCATTGGCACCAAAAGGTAGAAAAATGTCGCCTTTTCTGCTGTATCTAACTTCAAGGTCCTGGTGTATATCCCTGAGGTCATGTCCTCCCAATGATATGCCATTTTCTATGGAAACAGCATTGCATAAATCAACCAGTGCATTAATGACAGGAAGCTGGGATCCTTTGATTATCCTTTTAAACATCGCTTCAACAGAAGGAGGATATTTGTTGGGATTTATTCCAGATTTTATCATTACATCTCTGTACAGTTCAACATTGTGAAGACTTCTTAGGTTTTCAGGCTTAATTTCTTCTCTCATTTTGTTTTCTGCTTGTCTTAATCTTTCTTCATCTGCAACAGTTGTTTCCGAATTTTCAATGTTTTCTCCTATTAAAATTCCAAACTTAATCTCTTTGTTCAGTTCAAATACTGATTTATCAACGGTGTATTTCATAACTATCTCCTAATAAAGTATTAAGCAAATATTTCCAGCATGCTGATAACATTATAATACTTTTTAAGCATTACACAACCTTTTTTAAAATATAAAATTTGATTTTTTAAAAATTCGGTCATTTAAGGGATATATTTTGTTGTTTTGAAAATAATATTGTAGGAGGTGTTTATATGAATTTTTCAACAAAAGAAAGATATTTGCTTGAAGACCAGAAAAACCATGAAAAACTTTGTATTCAGAAGTATGCTAATTATGCCAATTTAGCCTCAGACCCTAATCTTAAAAACATTTTTAAGCAGAATGGTCAAATTGAACAAGAACATTACAATACAATTGACCAGCTTCTTAAAGGACAGATGCCTGCTGTAGGACAGCAAAGCGGAGGTCAGCAACAGTCCGGTGGGATGCAATCTAAAGGCATGCAGTCACAAGGACAACAAAGCAGCTCTTCACAGAATATGATTTTCCAAAACGCTAATCAGTCTGGTTCACAGGGCAGCGGAAGTATGAATACAAACGACAGAGATCTCTGTACAGATATGCTCATGACTGAAAAGTATGTTTCAGGAGCATATAACACTGCAATTTTTGAATTCAGAGACACACAGGTAAGAAACATCCTTAACCACATTCAAAAAGAAGAACAACAGCACGGAGAATCAATTTTCAAATATATGGAAAGCAATGGTATGTACAACGTGCAATAAAAAAAGTGGCATTGCCACTTTTTTTATTGCGTAATCTTAATCATATGATTTTAAACTAATAAAATAAATAAAATATATCAATTAATTTTTAAAAATGCCCTTTAACATGCAGTTATGATGTAATATTAACGAATAATAATCCATATAATTCCTTTTAAACCATTTATTAATATTCTAATATTGGCGTTAATTATAAAATAAAGTAATGCAAAACTTTTCACAATGCAGTGTGCTCCGGAATTACATCAGTTATGGTAGGACCGGGAAGCTCAAATGTTGTGGGCGGGCAGTTTGCATTCATAAAAACCAAAGGAAGGTCAATTGATCAGATGATTGTGCTTGCACCGGCTGCAATGAAAATTGCCTTTGGCGAAAATCCAAAAACAAACTATAATGATATGGAAAAAATGCCGACAACAAGAATGTCCATAGCAGGAATGCTAAGGGAAGAAATATTTAAGGCTGTGCAGTACAAAAAAGAAAAAGACAAAAAAGGTGAAGATTTTGAACCTGATTTTAAAAAAGAGTGCTGGCTGCCTGTTCTAAAGGGAGAAATACCTCTTAAGGCACATGTTCACAGAACTGACGACATACTCACTGCCATAAGAATAGCGCAGGAGTTTAAATTGAAGCTTACACTGGACCACTGCACAGAAGGACACCTTATTGCAGATGAAATTAAACAATCAGGTTTTCCTGCAATAGTGGGACCTTCACTTGCATCCAGGAATAAAATTGAAGTACAAAACATGGATTTTAAAACGGCAGGAATTCTTAGCAAAAAAGGAATAAAGGTTGCTGTAACAACGGATCATCCTGTAACAAGGATTCAGTACCTTCCTGTGTGTGCAGGGTTTGCCGCAAAGGAAGGACTTGGAGTAGAAGAAGGATTGAAGGCTATAACAATCAATGCAGCTGAAATATGCAACGTTTCTGACAGAGTGGGGAGCCTGGAGGAGGGAAAGGATGCTGACATAGCCATTTTTGATGGAAATCCCATGGAAACATTCACAAATACCATGTACACGCTCATAAACGGCGAAGTTGTATATGACCGCAAAAAAGATATGAAACAACAAAAAACGGAAGAATAATCTTCCGTTTTTTTAACCGCCTCCAACAGGGGGGAATATCGACAGATAATCCCCACATGAAGGCACTACATCCATTTTAGAACTTATACCATTTTTTAAAAGTATGGCTACTTCTTTTTCTTCGATTTTCAGGTCATGGAGAATGTCTCTTATTCTTGCTCCTTCTTTGCATTCCATTTCAAGAATCTTGCCTCTTCCTTCACGAAGCGTTGCAAAAAGCTTTACTGTGATTTTCATACAGTTATTTAAATGATTCCAATCCAAGAAGTGTTAATTTTTCTTCTGTTGGAATTCCTTTTTCAGTCCATCCTCTTGCGTTGTAATATTGAGGAAGAGTTATGTTTAACTTATTTACATGGCCTGTTGATGGTCCTGCTGAAATTGGTTCTTCAAGCAATCTCTTTGGAAGAGTGTCTTCTGAAGGATCTATGCCTGCTTTTAAGTTGTACAATCTTTCAAGGTTCCAGATTCTATCACCTATTTCTATAAAATCATTGCCTGTCAGTTTTGTTCCGCATATTGAATTGTACAAATCCGCATAGTCATCTGCACCCATGGCAAATGAAGTGAAGAGGCAAAGTCCCACAGCATCTATACTAGCAGTGAAGTCCTGGAATATTTTTGTCCATGCAGCTTTTTCGTCAGTTGCAAATCTGTCAAGTCCCTGAGGAAGACTTAAAATTTCTGGAGATATCATGTAACCTCTTACGTGGCAGCCGCCTCTGTTTGATGTTGCATAGTTAAGACCTATTCCCTGGATTCCTCTTGGGTCGTATGCAGGCATTTCCTGTTTCTTTACGCTCATGGATAATTCAGGAACGCCGTAGCTTTCACATAATCTGTAAGAGCCTTCTGCCATTTTTGCTCCAAGGCCTTTTGCCTGACCCATAAGCTTTGTCCATTCCACAACAGCTTCAGCATTTCCCCATATTAATTCAGGAGCACCTTCAAGGTCTTCCTTCTTGATATATCCTTTCTGATAAAGCTCCATAGCTGCAGCAATGGTTGCAGAAGCTGAAATTGTATCCAGTCCGTATTCATTGCACCAGTAGTTTGCTTTTATTATTGCACCCAGGTCTGACACTCCGCAGTCGGAGCCAAAACCCCAGATAGTTTCATATTCTGGACCTGAACCTTCTATTCCATCAACTTCGCAATATCTTCCGCAACCTATGGGGCATCTGTAGCAAGGATCTTTTTTCTTAAGGAATTTTTCAGCAAGAGTTTCTCCGCTTATTTCTTCTGCCTTGTCAAAATAAGATTCCTGGAAGTTATTTGTAGGCAATACTCCGTTTTCATTTATGATGTTAACAAGCACGGCTGAACCGTATGTTGGAAGTCCCTGGCCTGTAACACCGTTTTCCCTGATTTTAGCCATTGATTTTGAAAATGCTTCTTTCAGCATTACAGCATCATTTACATTAACTTTGCCTGTTCCTCTGACAACTATGGCCTTGAGGTTTTTAGAACCCATTACAGCTCCTACACCTGATCTTCCGGCTGCACGGCCTCTGTCGTTCATTATGCCGGATATTTTTGAAAGATTTTCTCCTGCAGGACCTATTGTTGCAACACGTACTTTTTCACCGTGAGCTTCCTCCAATGCTGTTGTTGTTTCTCCTGCAGTCTTGCCCCAGACAAATGATGCATCCTTTATTTCAACCAGGTCATCAGTAATGTTTAAGTATACAGGTTCTTCAGATTTTCCTTCGATGATGACAACATCATAACCGGCAAATTTAAGTTCTGCTCCCCAATAACCGCCAGAGTTGGAACAAGCCACAGTGCCTGTAAGGGGAGATTTTGTTATTACCATGTATCTTCCGCCTGTAGGAGTGCTTGTACCAGTCAATGGTCCTGTTGCAAATATCAATTTATTTTCTGTGCTCAATGCGTCTGTTTTAGGATCAACTTCATCCATTAAAATTTTAGTTCCTAAACCTCTTCCGCCTATAAATTTCAAAGCATCGTCAAGATTTAATTCTTCTTTTTTAATTGTCTTTTCTGTTAAATTTACTCTTAGGATTGTTCCTTGATAGCCAAAATAATTTTGCATATGGTACCTCCATAAATGTATTTCTTCTATATATGCAATTTTCGTTCCAATTATCAAGGCTTGGAAATCCATGGTTTTCCAACGTTTAAAAAGATAGATAATTTAATGTGCTAATATGGCGCAAATTATGGCGAATTTTGTTGTTCCATAATGGAGCTGTGTTCCTAAGTGGAACACAGCTCCAAAGATTAACATTCAATTTCGAATTCTTTCAACTTCCTGTAGAGGGTATTTCTTCCTATTCCCAAGACTGAAGCTGCCTGGGTGATATTATGTCCGGTTGATTCCAGCACATTAACAATGTGTTCCTTTTCCATTTCTTTGAGGCTTAAGACACTTGAGACATTTGCTGCTGATTTAATTTTAATTGATTTATTTGAACTTTCTTCAAAATTCAGCATGTGTATGTCCGGTACCATCTCTGTGTTTACTGCAAGCTCAACATAGTTTTCCAGTTCTCTTACGTTTCCCGGCCAATTGTATTCCACAAGTTTTTCGATGTACTCAAGTGGTATATGAACTTTTTTCTTGTTGAGTTTTTTGCTTATTCTGTCCATAAAGTAATCTAATAGAAGCTTTATGTCTCCCTTTCTTTCACAAAGGCTTGGGAGGCGCAGGGGAAGAACATTAAGCCTGTAGAACAGGTCTTTTCTGAATGTTCCGTTTTCAACTTCTTGTTTCAAATTTTTGTTTGTAGCTGCAATTACTCTTACGTCCACAACCCTTTCATGAGAGCTTCCGATTCTGGAGACAGTGCCTTCTTCTATTACTCTTAATAGTCTTGTCTGCAAATCCAGAGGCATTTCACCGATTTCATCAAGAAATATTGTTCCACCATCTGCTATTTCAAATTTTCCAGGATTTCCGCCGGCTTTAGCGCCTGTAAATGAGCCTTGTTCATATCCAAAGAGCTCGGATTCAATTAGGTTTCTTGGAATAGCACCGCAGTTTAAGGCCACAAAGCTTCCGTTTGACCTTTCAGAATAGTTGTGTATGGACTGTGCAAAAAGTTCCTTGCCAGTTCCGCTTTCTCCCATTATTAGTATGTTTGACCTGCTGTCTGAAATTTTCTTTGCAAAGTTTATTACCTGAAGGAAATTTGCATCCTTGCCTACTATTTTGTCAAATGTGTAAATGGCATGTCTTCCCATTATGCTGTCTATTGATTTTCTTTGCTTTTTAACTTCATCAAACACCAATATGACGTTTGTTGCTTCATTGTTTTGATTCTTAACCGGATATACTGTTAAGTTAAGCTGCAGAATATTTCTTTTAGAAATTACATCCACATCTCTTTTGAAGGGGGATGTGTCTTCTATTACTGATTTATATACTGAGTTCCAGTCCTTAAGTAAGTCACTTGTTTTCATATGAAGGAGTTCCTCATTGCTGCAGCCGAAAAGTTCGCTGGCAAATGAATTGGCAGAAAGTATGACGCCCTGCATATCTGCGGTAATAAATCCCTTCAATATGGAATCCAGAATAAGTTTCTGCTGTTTTTTTTCTGTTAAAAGCTTACTTCTCAGTTTGTTGTTCATGAGCTGATTTTCAATTGCCCTTGCCCCGGCAACTACCATGCCGAGAGTGTGCGAATGCACCTGTTCGCTGTAGCCAGTCAGGTCAAGCGTTCCAATTATTTTTCCTGACTCATCCTTTATAGGACATCCTGAGCATGTCCAGCGATGATATGCGCTGATGAAATGCTCCTCTGCTGATACTTGAATAGGATTGTTTTCTGTAATACAAGTTCCCATGGCATTTGTTCCGATGTTTTCTTCATCCATGTACGCACCTGGTATCATTTTAAAGAGAAAGGCTTCTGACAATATTTCCTCATCACCAATTACATTGAGGATGCAGCCTTCTTTATCCGTTAGTATTGAGAAGAAATTCGAACCCTTTACGAAATCATATATTTTATTCATTATAGGAGCTGCTGCAAGCACAAGTTCCCGGTTTTCTTCCATCTTTTCAAACAATTCTTTTTCATCAAGTATTTTGTTTGAATATATCTGATTGTAATTAATGTTGTACATTTTACATCTTTCATGAGATATTCTGATAAATTCCTTGTGTCGTACAGAACCTTTTTCGACCATAGTGCCTCCTTGAATAAAGTTATTATAATAAAAAACATTATACTATAAATTGCTTAACATTACATAAAAAAATAAAAAATAATAACAGAAACACAAAGTTCAAGGAAGCTCAATTAGAAAATAAAAATTTCTATTTAAGTAAAATATTTGGTAAAGTGGAGTTATTCATAGAAAAAATGCGCAATTAAAAAATATTATATGACAATATAAAAATTATCAGCTAAATTAACTGATAATAATAAAAAACAGCATTTGAGAAATAATATATTTTGATTTAATATTAGCTAAAGGTCAAAGAAAGTCAAAGTTAATATCAGATTTTAAGGAAGTGAGAAAATGTCTAATTTAAGCGATATTATTGAAGGCTTCATAAAGGAATTAATGGAAGCCAACAATCAAAGGGCAGTGGAAATTCAAAGAAACATTTTGGCTCAACAGTTTGATTGTTCTCCTTCACAGATAAACTATGTGCTCACAACCCGGTTTAACAACGACAGGGGATATATTGTTGAAAGCAGAAGAGGTGGAGGCGGCTATATAAGAATTTTCAAGGTTCGCTCAACTATAGAAGAAGATCTTCACAACCTCCTGAATGAAAGCATAGGAGACAGCGTAACATTGAACAAGGCGCTGGATTTAATTTATGCATTGCTTGATAGAGGTATAATAAACATCAGAGAACAAAAAATTATGCAAAGCACCATAAGTGACAGAGCTTTGAACAGTGTTTCATATGATGAAAGAAATAAATTGAGAGCTGATTTGCTGAAAGAAATGATACTTGTCTCAGCAGAAAATAACATATAACAGGAGGGGTACTATGCTTTGCGATGAATGCGGCAAAAACGAAGCCAAGGTCCATGTGACCCATATATTAAATGGAAAAAAATCTGAAAATCATTTGTGTGAGGAATGTGCTAAAAAGAATCAGACAATTTTAAATTCAAATTTTTCGATGGAAAATTTATTTTCAGCAATGCTCAACAATGCCCTGAACACTACGCCATATTTGCCTGCCAAGGGCTGCGACATGTGCGGCATGACGTATGAGGAATTCAAACAGACAGGAAAATTTGGATGCAGCCACTGCATAGATACATTCAAGCCAAGGCTTATGCCAGTAGTAAAAAACATACAGGGTCATGAGCTGCACAGGGGCAAGATTCCTAGAAGGGCAGGGGGAATTTACAAGGTTCAAAAGGATATTGAAAAATTAAAGGAAGAACTGAAATCTGCAATTGAGCAGGAAGAATATGAAACAGCAGCAAAGTTAAGAGATAAAATAAGAAGCATGGAATCAAACATGAAGAAGGGAGATGAGTAATTTGGAAAATAACGGAATAGTCCTCACAAGCCGTATAAGACTTGCAAGAAATTTAAAAAATTACAAATTTCCTTTGAAGATGACTGGTGAAGAATCAAACAATGTAGTTGAAGAAGTAAAAAATGCAGTAGACAGACAAAATTTGAATTACAAGCTCACATACATGAGGGATTTGTCGGATGTTGAAAAAAGCGTGATGGTTGAAAAACATCTCATAAGCCCTGCACTGGCGGAAAGGAAAGAAACAGGAGCTTTTCTATTAAGCCATGACGAAAAAGTATCAATAATGATCAATGAGGAAGATCACATAAGAATTCAAACGCTTGGAACAGGCATGTCTCTTAAGGAATGCTGGGAATTAAGCAACAAAATAGATGATGTTCTGGAAGGAGAAGTTGATTATGCATTTGACAGAGAGCTGGGATATGTGACAGCCTGCCCCACAAACATAGGCACTGGAATGAGAGCTTCTGTCATGGTTCATCTTCCGGCATTGTCCATTACAAATCAAATTGAAAAACTATTAATAGGTATTTCCCAGCTTGGGGTTGCCGTAAGAGGAGTTTACGGCGAAGGAACAAAATCCATGGGCCATCTTTACCAGATTTCAAACCAGGGAACATTGGGAGCAAGCGAAGAAACCTTAATAGATAAAATTTCTCAAATTGTTGCCCAGATAGTTGAAAAAGAAGAAAGAATGAGAGCTCATCTCAAGAAAAACAATTTGTACGAAATTGAAGATGACTGCTGCAGAGCGTACGGACTTCTTACAAATGCAAGGAGAATGTCTACGGAGGAAGCCATGAAGCTGTTGTCGCTACTTAAGCTTGGCAAGGAAATGGAAATAATAGACAATGCAAAAGACAAGGATATTTACAGACTGATGGTAAAAATTCAGCCAAACAACATTTTGTCTTCTACAGACACTGAACTTACAACAAAAGAAAGAGATAAGATGAGAGCTGAAATAATAAGAAATGAATTATTAGAAAATTAAGGTCAATAATAAATAATATCAAAAAAGGAGATACGATTATGATAAGCGGATTCAACAATTCTGCAAAGAATGCCATTGAACTTGCTCAGGAAGAAGTAAAGCGTTTCAAGCAAAATGTTCTTGGAACTGAACACATATTGCTTGGGCTCATGATGGAGCAGGAAGGAATTGCAGGAAAAATACTGAGAAATAAGCTTAATGTAGATAAAGTAAGAGACATAATAAAAAATACGACGGGTACAGGCGAAAGCACCCCTGAATTCATAGCCATAAGCCCAAGAAGCAAGTACATCATAGAACTTTCAAGACAATATTCATCACAAATGGGTGTTCCATATGTGGGAACAGAGCACATTCTTCTGGGACTCATTGATGAAGGAGAAGGAATTGCTGCCCAAATAATTAAATCTGTTGCGAATTTAAAAGAACTTAAATATGAGGTTATTGAAGCTGTTAAGCAAGGAAGCGGCGGCGGAGTTCCGGGAGATAAGGAATTTTCACCGGGACCTCAGCAACCTTCAGAACCCAGCACAAAGACAATAGACAAATATGGCATAGACCTGAATCAAAAGGCAAAGGAAGGAAAGCTTGATCCTGTCATAGGAAGAGAAGATGTTATTGAAAGAGTAATTCAAATACTTTCAAGGAGAACAAAAAACAATCCATGCCTCATAGGTGAGCCGGGAGTTGGAAAGACTGCCATAGCAGAAGGACTGGCTCAGGAAATAATAAAAGGCAATGTACCTGAAACATTGAAGACAAAGAGAGTAATAACTCTTGATATGTCAGGAATGGTTGCAGGAGCCAAGTACAGAGGAGAATTTGAAGAAAGGCTTAAAAGTGCCATTGATGAAATAAAGAATGCAGGAAACATAATTCTATTTATTGATGAACTTCACACAATCATAGGAGCAGGGGCAGCAGAAGGTGCAATTGACGCTTCAAACATTCTTAAGCCCACACTTGCAAGAGGAGAGCTTCAGATTGTGGGAGCAACAACACTTGATGAATACAAGAAGCACATTGAAAAAGATGCTGCTCTCGAAAGAAGGTTCCAGCCTATTACTGTTGAAGAACCAAGCGTGGAAGACACAATTAAAATTCTGAAAGGATTAAGAGACAAGTACGAAGCGCACCACAAGGTATCAATAACCGATGAAGCAATTGAAGCTGCAGCAAAATTGTCGCACAGATACATTTCAGACAGATTTTTGCCTGACAAGGCCATAGACCTTATTGATGAGGCTGCTTCAAGAACAAGGCTTAAATCTTCCACAGTCCCAAAGGGATTGAAAGAAATTGAACATAAAATAAATGAACTTAAAAATGAAAAGAAAGCTGCAATAAACAATCAGGATTTTGAGAAGGCAGCCTCTTTCAGAGATGAGGAAAAAAGGCTTACAGATGAGCTCGACAAGCAGAAGAAGCTCTGGGCAGCAAAAAATTCAAAGGATTCAAGCATTGGATACGAGGATATTTCAGAAGTTGTTTCACAATGGACAGGGATTCCTGTTAAAAAGCTGCAGGGAGACGAAACAGACAGACTTCTGCACATGGAAGATATACTTCACAACAGGGTAATCGGACAGGAACCTGCAGTTGTAGCCTTGTCAAAAGCCATAAGAAGATCAAGAGTTGGACTGAAAGACCCTAAAAAACCTATCGGATCATTCATATTCCTGGGACCTACTGGAGTGGGCAAGACAGAGCTTTCAAAGGCACTGGCAGAATCCATGTTCGGAGATGAAAATGCAATGATCAGGGTTGATATGTCAGAATACATGGAAAAACATTCTGTTTCAAAACTTGTTGGTTCACCTCCGGGATATGTGGGATTTGATGACGGCGGACAGCTTACAGAAAAAATAAGAAGGAAACCATACTCAGTTGTATTGTTTGATGAAATTGAAAAGGCACATCCTGATGTTTTCAACATACTGCTGCAAATCCTTGATGACGGAAGACTTACAGATGCCAAAGGAAGGACAGTGGACTTTAAGAATACGGTAATTATAATGACATCAAACGTTGGGGCAAGCACAATCAAGAAACAAAGAACGCTGGGCTTTGCGTCAAATTCATCAAATGAAGAAAAAGATGAATATGAAAAAATGAAGGAAAATGTAATGGCTGAGCTTAAACAGACATTCAGACCGGAATTTTTAAACCGTATCGATGAAATAATAGTGTTCCACTCCCTGAGCAAGGACAACATCAAGCAGATTGTTTCACTTATGATTGACAATCTTTCTAAAAGGCTTGAACAGCTCAATATCAAAATCGAGCTTGATGAGAAAGCAAAGGAATTCTTAGCAGAAGCAGGCTTTGACCCGGTTTACGGAGCAAGACCTCTTCAAAGAGAAATAAGAAGAAAAATTGAAGACCGACTGTCAGAAGAACTTTTGAAAGGTTCTGTCCAAAAGTCTGACACAATTAAAATATCAGCTGAAAACAATGAATTGATTTTTTCAAATGAAAGATAATAAACACCGGTAACGGTGCTTAGGACATTGACAAATGTCGATGCTGTCATCCTGAACGATATTGAAGAATTTCATCGACCTCAGAATGACAACGTCAAAAGTAACTTTGTTAAATAAAAAAAATTCTAAATGCACTTGACAAACAAAATGAATTGTGTATAATAATAAAAAACATATTCAGCAATGACGGGAAGAGTAATTTAAGATTTAGTCACAGAGAGATAGCGTTGGTGAAAGTCTATTACAATAATCTTAAAATGAAGAACATCCCTGAGCTTGTGACCCAAATTGCACAGCAAGAGTAGGCTCACACGCATCCGAGCGATAAAGCGGCAGAAACATGTCAGTGTTTTTAGAGTGAGCATCTTTGGATGCTAATTAGGGTGGTACCGCGGATTACTCCTTCGTCCCTTTCGGGATGAAGGAGTTTTATTTTTGCAATCCCGTAGGAGTAAATAAAATTCGAAAGGGATTATTATGAGAAAAAATGAATATCGCACCCACACATGCGGGGAATTAAGAGAAAGCCACATAGGCATGGAAGTTAAAGTATCAGGATGGTTTGAAAATGTCAGAGACCACGGCGGAGTTAAATTTGCAGATATTAGAGATCAGCATGGAACAGTGCAGGTTGTAGTGGAAGATGAAACACTTCTTGATGGAATTTCAAAAGAAAGTACCGTATGCGTTTCAGGATGTGTAATAAAAAGAGATGCAGATACCATCAATGAAAAAATTGCAACAGGAACTGTTGAAATAGTTGCAGAAACATTTCAAGTACTTGGAAGGAACAAGTGCTCTCTTCCTTTTGAAATAGCTTCTTCAAAGGAAACAAAGGAAGACCTTAGGCTTAAATACAGATTCCTTGACTTAAGAAACAAGGATATTCAAAAAAACATCATCATGCGTTCAAAAATAATTTCATTTTTAAGAAGCCGCATGACTGACATGGGATTTTTGGAGATTCAGACACCCATACTCACTTCATCTTCTCCGGAAGGTGCAAGAGATTACATTATACCAAGCAGAAAACATCCTGGAAAATTTTATGCCCTTCCCCAGGCACCTCAGATGTTCAAACAACTGTTGATGGTGTCCGGATTTGACAAATATTTTCAGATAGCACCATGCTTCAGAGATGAAGATGCTAGAGCTGACCGTTCGCCGGGAGAATTTTATCAGCTTGACTTTGAAATGAGCTTTGCAACACAAGATGATGTTTTAAATGTTGCAGAAGAAGTTCTTTACAGAACTTTTGTGAAGTTTTCAGATAAAAAGGTTTCTAAACCTCCATTTGCCAGAATTCCTTACAAAGAGTCCATGATTAAATACGGAACTGACAAACCTGATTTAAGAAACCCCCTTGAAATTATAGATATAAGTCAAATGTTTCTTGATACTGATTTTGCACCGTTTAGAAAAAAGACAGTAAGAGCCATAAATGTTCCGGACTGTGCAACGCAATCAAAAAGCTTTTTTGAGAACATGCTTGATTATGCCATGAAGATTGGAATGAAAGGGCTGGGATACATCAAAGTCGACGATGATATGAAGTACCACGGTCCAATAGACAAGTTCCTTTCTGAAGAAGACAAAAAAGAGCTGGCTGAAGTTGCAGGATTAAAACCGGGATGCGTACTGTTCTTCATTGCAGATGAAAAAGAATATGCTCCCAAGCTTGCAGGTCAAATAAGGACTGAACTGGGAAGAAGGCTTCATTTAATTGATGAGGATAAATTTGAAATGTGTTTTATAGTGGACTTCCCAATGTATGAAATCGAAGAGAACACAGGAAATGTGGCTTTTACACACAACCCGTTTTCAATGCCTCAGGGAGGGATGGAATCTCTGTTGACAAAAGACCCTCTTGACATTGTTGCTTATCAGTATGATATTGTATGTAATGGTATTGAACTATCCTCGGGAGCCGTGAGAAATCATGATGCAGACATCATGGTGAAGGCATTTGAAATTGCAGGATACACTGAAGAGGACCTTGAGAACAAGTTTTCAGCCCTTTACAATGCATTTAAATATGGAGCTCCTCCTCATGCAGGAATGGCTCCTGGTATTGACCGAATAGTAATGCTCTTGACAGGTGAAGAAAACATCAGAGAAGTAATAGCTTTTCCAATGAACAGCAGCGCTCAGGACCTTCTTACAAATTCACCATCAGAAGTTACGGAGCAGCAATTAAGAGAAGTTCATATTAAAATCAGGTAGGAGGAAGTATGGTTACCAGGGATGATATAATTAAAATTGCAAAACTTGCTAAATTGTCGGTGGAAGATGATGAAATAGAAGCATTGACTCACGACATGGCAGAAATAATCGGATTTGCAGATACAATAAGTTCAGCCGTTCAAGACGGTTTTGAGGATTTTGATGATATAAACAACATAACAAATGCATTTCATGAAGATGTAGTACAGGAATCATTTGACAGAGAACTGATTCTTAAAAACAGGGACGGCGGAGAACAAGGCTGCTTTCTGGTGAAAAAAAGATCTGGGAGGATATGATGAGCAAAATAACTTATATAGGAAAACTCCTTAGAGATAAAGAAATATCATGCGCAGAGCTTACGGAAAAATATATAAAGTCAATTGAAGCAGAAAACAAAAAACTAAATGCGTATGTAAACATTACGTCTGAAACAGCCATGAAGACAGCAAAAGATGTTGATGAGAAAATTTCAAGGGGAGAAATTCTTCTTCCTCTTGAAGGAATACCAATGACTCTGAAAGACAACATATCCACTAAAAATATTGAAACAACATGCTGTTCAAACATACTAAAGGGATATGTGCCCATATACGATGCAACAGTGTGGGATATTTTGAAAAATCAAAATGCTGTCCTTCTTGGAAAAGCAAACATGGATGAGTTTGCCATGGGTTCATCCTGCGAAACTTCCTGCTTTGGAGGAGCTCTTAATCCTTACAGCAAAAATCATGTGGCAGGAGGAAGTTCGGGAGGAGCAGCAGCAGCTGTTGGTGGAAACATTGCAGTGTACGGTCTTGGTTCAGATACAGGTGGTTCAGTAAGGCAGCCGGCAAGTTTCTGCGGCCTTGTTGGACTTAAGCCTACATATGGAACTGTTTCAAGATACGGTCTCATTGCCTATGCTTCAAGCCTCGATCAGATAGGACCCATAACTTCTACAGTTGAAGATGCTGCCATTGTTTATGATGCCATATCCCTTTACGATAAAAATGATGCAACTTCACAGGGTAGCAAAATAAAAACAACACATACATTAAAAAACAGCATCAAGGGAATGAAAATAGGAATAGCAAAAGAATATTTCGAAGGAATAAGAGATGACGTGAGAAAGTCAGTAGAAAGTGCAGTGAAAGTATATGAATCTCTTGGGGCAGAAGTAGTTTCAATAAGTATTCCTCAGTTAAAACATGCTCTTCCTGTTTACTATATACTTGCCTGTGCTGAAGCTTCCTCAAACCTTGGAAGGTATGACGGCATACGCTATGGTTACAGGACTCCAAGCTATAACGACATAAATGACATGATATGCAAGACAAGAAGCGAAGGGTTCGGCAAAGAAGTCAAAAGAAGAATCATGCTTGGAACATACGTCTTAAGCGCCGGATACTACGATGCTTACTACAAGAAGGCTCAACAGCTTCGAGGGGCACTGGTGAATGCATTCAAGGATGCATTCAAAAAATGCGACGTCATTATTTCGCCAACGGTTCCCATGACTGCTTTTGAACTTAACTTTACTCAAAAGGACCCTATTGAAACATACATGACAGACATACTGACTGTTCCTGTAAATATTGCAGGGCTTCCTGCAGTATCTGTACCATGCGGTTTTGATGACAAAGGGCTTCCAATAGGGATGCAGATAATTGGAAACAGCTTCGATGATGCAAAGATACTAAATGCTGCATATCAATATGAGCAGGCAGTTAAAAACCACATATTCAAAGAATTAGAAACAGGGGTGAGACTATGAGCTGGGAAATGGTAGCAGGACTTGAAACTCATGTGGAGCTTTCAACAAAGACAAAAATATTCTGCCAGTGCACAACAGAATTTGGCGGAGATCCTAACACACACTGCTGTCCTGTGTGCATAGGTCTTCCGGGGACACTTCCTAAATTAAACAAGGCAGTTGTTGAATATGCAGTGAAGGCAGGCCTTGCCACAAACTGCAAAATCAGAAACATTTCAAAAATGGACCGAAAAAACTACGTGTATCCTGACCTTCCAAAGGCGTACCAGATTTCACAGTACGACAAACCACTGTGTGAAAATGGATTTATCACATTGTCTTCAGGCAAGAACATAAACATTACAAGAATTCATATTGAAGAAGATGCAGGAAAGTTAATACATGAAAGAGGAGACACATACATCGACTACAACAGGGGAGGAGTTCCTCTTATTGAAATAGTTTCGGAGCCCGACATAAGAAGCATAGATGAAGCAGTTGAATACATTGAAAAACTAAGACTCATTATGAAATATATAGGAGTTTCTGACGTTAAGATGCAGGAAGGTTCCTTAAGATGCGATGTGAACATTTCTATCAGGAAAAATGGAGAAGAAAAGTTTGGAACAAGAGCAGAAATCAAGAACATGAACTCCTTAAACTTCATTGCTAAGGCAATGGAATACGAATTTAACAGACAGGTAGACATCCTTGAAAACGGCGGATGTGTGGAGCAGGAAACCAGAAGATACAATGCAGAACAAAATATCACAGAAAGCATGCGCGGTAAGGAAGATGCCGATGACTACAGGTATTTCAGGGATCCTGATCTTGTTACAATTTCAATTTCAGATGATGAAATAAAAAACATTAAAAATTCTCTGCCGGAACTTCCAGGAGAAAAATTAAAGCGTTTTACAGAAGAATTTGCTCTTCCCATGGATGATGCAGAACTTTTGATAAAATACAAAAAAATAGCAGAGTATTTTGAAAACTCATGCAAAAATGTAACAAACAAGAAACTTGTTTCAAATTACATTCTGGGTCAGATATTCAGACGTCTGTCCACAGATATGGAAAAGGAAGAGTTTTCAATCAAAGTTTCTTCTGAACAATTAAACGAGCTTGTGCTGTTGACTGAAAACAAGAAGCTGAGTTCAAACATGGCAAGAAATGCGCTTGAGCAAATGCTTGATACGGGAAAAGGTGTCATGAGCTTTGTTTCTGAAAGCGATATGGAAGGAATTGACGAAAGCGATTTAAGGGCTATATGTGAAAAGGCAGTAAGGAACAATCAAAAGGCTGCAGAAGAATACAAAAGCGGCAAGGAAAAGGCCATAGGTTCTATAATAGGATTTATTATGAAGGAAACAAAGGGCAAGGCAGATGCAGCTAAAGCCACGGAAATAGTGAAAGAATTAATAATTAAGAGTTAAGAATTAAGAGTTAAAGGAAAGGAATTTGGGCTTGCCCAAATTCCTATTTAACATATAATCAATTGTTTAGAACTTTTTCTTCAATTAAAATCTTTTCTAAAGCAAGCACTATTTCTTTATCATAAAATGTTCCAATGCAAATCTTTAATTCACTCATGGCCTCTTCCGGAGACATGGCATTTCTATATGCTCTGTCTGATGTCATGGCATCATAGGAATCGGCTACGGCTATTATTTTTGCTTCTATTCGGATTTCATCACCCTTAAGCCCCTTAGGATAACCTGATCCATCTAATCTTTCATGGTGTGCTTCAACAATTTTGGATATGTCCTCAATAAATTTTCCATGCAATAATTCAGAGCTGTATGTGCTGTGTTTTTTAATATAATTAAATTCCTCATCGCTTAGTTTTGAGGCTTTATTTAATATTTCATCGGGAATGAAGTATTTACCCACATCATGAAAAAGTGAGGCCAGAGCAATGGTATAATTGATTTCACCTGAAAGCCCCAATTTGCTGGCAATTTTTACTGAATAATCCTGTACCCTGTTGCTGTGATTATAAGTATATACATCCTTTTGTTCAGATTTATCCAGCAAGTTTCTTAATTCATCCGTATACGTATATAATAAATTGTAAACAGGCTGTGACGTTATATACAATATTTTTGTATCCGTAAGTGTTCTGAAAGGCACGGTTTCTTTTATATCATGCACGTAAAAGTAATCGCCTTTTTGCATTTTGACTGTCTTATTGCCGTCTTCAATTAATATTGATCCTTCCAATATGTAATAAAACTCCATGAGATTAGCAGTATTTCCCGGAGTGATGCTGTTTGGCCTCTCAGCCGTGAATTCATATAACATGATCTCCATGTCATCATTTCTTGCGAGAAGGCTAAGTATTGAAGTCCCTCTAACCTGATCAATATATTTCTTGTCTTTATAAATAAATAATCCGTCCATTAATTCACTCCTTAAGAAATAATTATAGCATATTATTTGTTAATAGAAATCTCAAATTATAATAAAATATTAAATTAAAAAAACATCTCTGAGAGTATGTCAATAAAATAAAAGGAGAGATTGCTCCCTCCTTAACTTTTAAATTAATGTGCGTAGCACGGGTCTACCAGGATTATTCTGTCATATATCACTACTTCAACATATGTCTTGGTGACTTCTATTCCTTCTGCGGCAGCATCTGTAATTAACTTATCAACTTTTGACTCTGTCTTTTCAAGGAGTTTTTCAATGATTTTATCAACAATTAAATCCAAATCTTCGCTCTTGTTTTCTTTGAGAACTTCAATTTCCGCCTGTTTTACGGCGACTTTCACAGCCTTAAAGACATAATCGTTGGTTTTATCAACCCTTTTCATTATTATGTCACTTGCAGTCACTTCGTCTGCAAATACTGAAGGTCCAAATAACGTTAACAAGCTGATCATAATCATTGTTACTGATACTACCCTTTTTAATCTTTTGTACATTTCCCTTTACCTCCATTATTCTTCAACCTACTCCTTGAAGGAAATAAAAAAACCCCTTTCGGTAGCTGGCTGCCATTTTAAAGGCCCTGTAGCTTTGCGTCGCTAACTTTCGTCAGCTTTGCCATTATCGGTTGAAGTTAAATTTATTTACTATAATAATATCATATTATTAATAAATTATCAAACATTATTTGGAATATATGTATTTTTATTGCTATTCCATATAAATATTTATTTTAATATAAAATAAGACAATGTGAGCTTAGCACATTGTCTTTCTTTTGATTCTTAATTCTTAACTCTTAATTCTTAATTGTATTTACGTTTCGTATGTCTTCAGTATATTCTGTGCTATTTGATCTCTTGTTGTCCTCATGTCCATTGCCTGCTTTTCTATGTAGCGGTGGGCTTGGTTTTCAGTCATGTTGAGATATTGTATGAGCACGCATTTTGCTCTTGTTACAAGCCTTATTTCTTCAATTTTTTGCTGAAGATGTATATTTTCGTTTTTTAGACCCAGTATTCTTTTTTTTGAAGCCAGAGCAAGCTTGAGAGATTGAAAGAAAACCTGTTTAATTATTGGTTTTGAAACCACCAATACGCCGCTGTCTTCAACCTTAGCTGATATGTCATCGGCAATTTCGCTTTTTACAACTATTATGACTCCCGAAGCGCTGATTTCAGTTACAGTAACTGCAAGATTATCTCCAAATTCATCTTTTAAAGGAGCGTTGATTACTACAAGGTCATATTCAAAATTATTTAGCATTCTTCTTGCTTCACCGCTGCTTGATGCCGTTGCGGTTGAGCAAACAGTATTAGTGTTCAAAAGTTGCGACAAAAGCTCTATTCCTTTGTCGGAGCTTGACACAACAAGCACACTGTTCATGAAATCACCACCCCCTGTCATTGATAGGAAAAATATTATATTGTGTAAAAGTATGTGTTGTGCTCAAATTCTTCCTTGTTTCCAGACTTTTCACACAAAATGCATTCATCAGTCTTGAAGGACAAGTATTTTTTCAATGTTTTTGAAGGTAGACAATTAGCCACAAATTCACTTTTTTCTGCAATTCTCACAGCTTCTTCAAGTGTGTCTGGGATTGTGTCGTAATTTTTCAAAACATCTTCACATGCCTGGTATAAATTTATATTTGAAGGCTTCTTCAGTTCAATATTGTTTTCTATTCCTTCAAGCCCGGCATAAATGAGCAGTGCAAATGCATAGTATGGATTGCAGCTTGGATCTGAAGAACGAAGTTCCATTCTAGAGTATATTCCTTCCGCTGCAGGTATTCGCACAAGCTGAGAACGGTTCTGGTAAGACCATGTTACATATTTTGGAGCCGAATGGCTTCCAAAACGGTTGTAGGAATTTGTAATAGGATTTAAAAAAACAGTTATTTCTTTAATTCTGTTTAAAATTCCTGCAATAAAACTTTCAGCTTCTTTGGAACTGCTTCTTTTTATGTTGTCGAAAATATTCTCATTGTTTTTCAAAATAGATATATTGATATGAAGTCCGCTTCCGCTGCAATCTTTCAAAGGTTTAGGCATAAAAGAAGCATAAAGACCGTTTAAATGAGCAATGGTTTTTACGACGGATTTAAATGTGACCAGGTTGTCTGCAGCTGACATGGCATCGCTGTATTTAAAGTCAATTTCATTTTGTCCGGGACCCTGTTCGTGGTGGGAGCATTCAGGAAGAATTCCCATTTGCTCTAACGTGAGACTTATGTCTCTTCTTACGTTTTCTCCCTTGTCCAGAGGGGCTACGTCAAAGTATCCTGCATTGTCCTGAGGAATTTTAGTTGGATTTCCTTTTTCATCTTCTTCAAAAAGATAAAATTCACATTCTGAACCTATTTCAATTTTGTATCCCATTTCGTGGGCTTTGTTTACTGCTTTTAAAAGTATGGCTCTGCCGTCACCTTCAAAAGGTGTCTTGTCGGGATATTTTATGTCACAATAGAATCTTACAACTCTTCCCTGCTGAGGCCTCCATGGCAGAATTGCCAGTGTGGATGGGTCCGGATACAAAAAAAGGTCAGACTCCTCTATGTTTAAAAATCCCCGTATTGAAGATGCGTCAAAAGAAATGCCGTTTTTAAATGCTCTTGGAAGTTCCTCGGACAAAATGGAAATATTTTTTATGGTTCCAAATATGTCACAAAAAGACAGACGTACAAATTTTACGTCATTGTCGCTTATAAACTGCAAAACTTCATCAATGGTATATTTCATGTTACACCTCCGAAATTATAACTATAAAAAAAGCGCACTGCAGCGCAATTGTCTACCAGTACAATAATGCTGCAATGAACGCCTTTGTTCTTGTTGAAAAAATTTTATTATATGAGATACCGTTTGTCAAGTTCTTTTTAAAATTTATGCATTTAAACTACAATTTATGAGTGAAAAATAAAAATAAAAAAAGTTCTTGACATAGGCCTATCCCATAATGTATCATTCATCTATAATAAGCAAAGGCGCTTAGGTTTTTAAACCTACGCGCCTTTTTTGTATACGGAGGTAATTATGAGCAATATTTCAGAGATTTTCGGAAGCATGGTATTTAACGATGACGTAATGAAAGAAAGACTGCCTAAAGACACATACAAGGCATATAAAAAGACAATAATGGAAGGCAAAAGTCTGGACATCAATGTTGCCAATGTAGTGGCAAATGCAATGAAAGACTGGGCCATTGAAAAAGGAACAACTCATTTCACTCACTGGTTTCAGCCAATGACTGGAATTACAGCTGAAAAACATGACAGCTTCATATCTGCAACATCTGATGGAAAAGTTATTATGGAATTTTCAGGTAAAGAGCTGATAAAGGGAGAACCTGATGCATCAAGCTTTCCTTCAGGAGGACTGAGATCCACATTTGAAGCAAGAGGATATACAGCATGGGATCCGACTTCCTACGCTTTTATAAAAGATTCTGTTTTATGCATTCCAACAGCATTCTGTTCATACGGCGGAGAAGTGCTTGACAAGAAAACACCTCTTCTTCGTTCAATGGAAGCTCTAAACGAACAGGCACTGAGAGTATTGAAGCTTTTCGGTGACACAACAACTACAAGAGTTATTACTACTGTAGGACCTGAACAGGAATATTTCCTAATTGATAAGGAAGTTTACAAAAAAAGAAAAGATATAGTATTTACAGGAAGAACTCTTTTCGGAGCAAAGCCTCCAAAAGGACAGGAGCTTGAAGACCATTACTTTGGAGCAATAAAGCCAAGAGTATCGGCTTTTATGAAAGAACTGAACAACGAACTCTGGAAACTTGGAATTCTTGCAAGAACAGAGCACAACGAAGTAGCACCTGCTCAGCATGAACTTGCCCCTATATTTACAAATACAAACATTGCATGCGACCACAATCAGCTTACAATGGAAACATTAAAAAGAATTGCAGATAAACACGGAATGTTCTGTCTGCTGCATGAAAAACCATTTGCAGGAATTAACGGAAGCGGCAAGCACAACAACTGGTCTCTTTCAACAAATGACGGAGTAAACCTTCTGGAGCCGGGAACATCTCCTTACGATAATGCAAGATTTTTATTGTTCCTTTGCGCAGTCATAAAAGCTGTTGATGAATATCAGGATTTATTGAAGGTTTCGGTTTCAACTGCAGGCAACGATCACAGACTTGGAGGCAACGAAGCTCCTCCTGCTATAATTTCAATATTCCTTGGAGATGAACTCACTTCTGTTCTTGAGTCTGTTGAAGGGGAAACTGCATACGACAAAGAATTCAAACGAGAAATGGCAGTAGGCGTTGATGCAATTCCTGTGTTCCCTAAAGACACCACCGACAGAAACAGAACATCACCTTTTGCATTCACAGGCAACAAATTTGAATTCAGAATGGTTGGCTCAAAGCTGTCCATTGCAGGTCCAAACATGGTGCTGAATACCATAGTGGCACATGAACTTTCAATATTTGCAGACGTTTTAGAAAAAGCAGATGATTTCACTGCTGAACTTAATAAATTGCTTAAAGATACAATTAAAAATCATAAAAGAATAATTTTCAACGGCAACAACTACACTGATGAATGGGTTGTAGAAGCAGAAAAAAGAGGATTATTGAACCTCAAGTCAACTCCTGAATCAATTCCGTACTTCAGCAGTGAAAAAAGTGTAACGTTGTTTGAAAAATTCAACGTACTTTCCAGAAAAGAAATTTATTCACGAACTGAAATAGTTCTTGAAGAATACTGCAAGGAAATAAACATTGAAGCCCTGACATTGATTGACATTGCAAAGAAAGATCTTATTCCTTCAGTTACAGCGTACATCAAGGAACTGTCAGACACCGCAAACTCTAAAAAAGCTTTCATGATTGATGTTGACTGTGAAACAGAAAAATCTCTCATATACAAGCTTTCACTTCTTACAGGCTCTCTTTATTCAAAGACAGAGCTGTTAGAAAACAAGCTGCTTGAAGTGAAAAACTGCAATGGAGTAGAAGAAACCGCATATTTTTACAGAAACAGCATATTTGCTGCAATGCAAGAAATGAGAGCAGTTATAGATGAACTGGAAACAAATACAGCAAAAAAATACTGGCCTTTCCCAACTTACGGAGAAATATTGTTCAGTGTATAGTTTAAATTCCTCCCGAAATAATGAACTACACTGAACGATATAAGTTAATTCCGATGTTTATATAAAAGCACACTGCATAGCAGTGTGCTTTTTATATAGGCACCTAGCTTCTGAGCAACTTTTTTATATAAGCAATTGGGAAAACAGTGCATATACTAATATGAAAAGAAAGGAGCAAAATTATGATAATTCATGTTGTACAGCCAGGAGATACTATTTATTCCATAGCAAAACAATACAATGTATCTCCGCAAAAAATAATCATGGATAACGAACTGGCTACGCCTAATGCAATTGTGCCAGGGCAGACTATTGTTATCCTCATACCAAGCCAGGTACATGTTGTAAGGCCTCTTGACACACTTGCAGGCATTGCGCAGATGTATGACACGACAACAGTAGAACTGCTTCAGAACAACCCATTCATTGAATATGCCGAAGCAATTTATCCCGGTGACCAAATTACAATTAAAAACACAGAACCCAAATTAGGAACCATATTTGTTAACGGCTACGCCTATCCAAATATAGACAGAAGAGTACTGATGAAAACTCTGCCGTATTTGACATATCTAAGCTTGTTCACATACGGGATAACAGAATCAGGAGAACTCATTGATATTGAAGATGAAGAGCTCATAAGAATGGCAAGGGATTTCGGGGTAGCGCCGCTTATGGTTATTTCCACATTGACAGAAGAAGGAACATTCAGCAAGGAACTAGCTCACAAAATTTTAAACAGCGAAGAAATACAAGAAAAACTCATAGAAAATGTGCTTCAAAACCTTAAAGAAAAACAATACCATGGTCTTGACATTGACTTTGAATATGTGCTGCCTGAAGACAGGGAGGCATTTATCAACTTTGTTGAAAAAATTACAGAACGCCTCAATAGGGAGGGATTTCAGGTATTTACGGCTCTTGCGCCAAAAATTTCCTCTGAACAAAAAGGACTTTTGTATGAAGCTCATGATTATCCTGCCATAGGAGACGCATCAAATAGGGTGCTTCTCATGACTTACGAATGGGGCTACACATACGGGCCTGCCATGGCAGTTGCTCCCATTGACAAAGTCAGAGAAGTTCTTGACTACGCCATAACTGAAATAGATCCCAATAAAATATACATGGGAATTCCAAACTACGGATACGATTTTATACAGCCATATGTTGCAGAAGAGTCAAGGGCAGATTCATTATCAAATGTGGAAGCTGTGAGCCTGGCTGAAAGAGTTGGTGCGAACATTCAATATGATGAAAAGTCCCAGTCTCCTTACTTCATTTATTATGACAATCAAGGGCGCCAGCACCAGGTTTGGTTTGAAGATGCCAGAAGTATACGTGAAAAGCTTGATGCTTTCAACGAGTATGGATTTGAAGGAGTGGGAATCTGGAATTTAATGAAGTACTTCCCTCAAAAATGGCTGGTTTTAAGTTCGCTTTATGACATAGCAAAGGTTATTTGAGTCATAAGAGTAATTATATGAAAAGATCAGCATATAAATAGATAACAGGTAATTTAGGAGGTTTCCATGAATAATAAAAATTATAGAGTGATGAAATTCTTTGAGCCGGTTAATAAAAAGGACATAGCAAGGGGTTACGTGCGCCTTGACATCAGAGGAATAAAGGGTAATGTTATTGTGTCAGTTGAAAATTTAGGAGATGCAAAGACAACAAGCGAAGTATATTTATATAAGGACAAAACGAACAAAATCAAGCTCGGAGACATCAACAACAAAAAAGGAATGCTTAAGAAAATTCTTACATTCGGAAGCAACAACGCAATAGAAGACTACAACACATGTGCCATAGTAAAAAACGGAAAGATTGCACTTTATTCCAATTTGTTCAATACAACCAGCATTGATTCTATCAATAAACTGGATGCAGGAGAAGAGGAAGTAACAATTGTCTCCGATTCTAAAGAGCAAGATAAGAAGGAAGTGTCTCATGTTCCTTCAGAAGTGGTTAAGCAGCCGGAAAAAGAAGAACCGAAATTGGCACCTCCTGCTCAGGATGTGCCAAGAAGAATAGAAAAAATTGTAACCGTGGAAGAAAGACATGATGAAGAAGAAAACATTGAAGAAATACAAGAATCAAAAAAACAAGAAATCGACGACGATGTTGCAAAATCTTCACAGGAATTTTCCCAGGAAGATGAAAACTCAGTGAAATCTGAATCAATTAGACATAAAAATAAATTCAACGAAAGTCTATACAATGCTCTAAAGGATTATAAAAGAACAGAGCCTTTGTCTGTAAAAATCAAGAATTTCAGCTGGTGGTACATACCATATGACGAAATGGGAATAAAAAACGGTTTTCTGCCTTACTACAATCAAATAGTGAGCTCCTATTACCCGTATCCCATGTCAAATCGTGTAACAACCTGCAACAGTCTCATGAAAAAGTACGGTCACTATATTTTTGGAATTTATGAAGACAATGATGACATAATCAAATTCATTTACGGAGTGCCCGGAGAATTTACTAAGGAAGAGCAGCCATACAAGGGTATTACAGGATTCAAAAACTGGTCATATAGCAACAAGGATAATAATACAGAGCATGGCTACTGGCTGGCATTTGTAAATCCGAGGACAGGTGAGTCAACAGACCCTCCGCAAATAGTTTTGACTAAATAATACTGTACAAATTGTTATAAATTTGCTATAATTAGCAAGAACAACTTAAAAAGGAGTATAGTAAACAAATGCCACCCATAAGTACTAACATGCACTTTGGTAAAATTTTTATAGAAAATTCTGAGGATGAAATAGACATACCGAGTTTTATTATGGGTATTGTATCCCCGGAAACTATGGATGTAGAAGATTTTGAAGAAATGCACACCCTTGATGAAGATGGAAACATCGATGTCAGGGAGTTTTATGAACAATTTAACTTCAAAAAGTTAGACATAACACAAAAATCATTTGTTTTGGGATACTATTGCCATTTGTGGTTTGACGAATATTACAAGTTCAATGCAAGCAAACTTACAATACACAATAATCTGGAATTAAGCGACGAAGAACTAAGGGCTGCAGTAAAAAGCACGCTCAGATATTACGACTATAAGGCAATAAACAACTTTTTCGAGAATTATGTTAAAGATATAAATACATTCGACATAAAAATCAATTTGAAAGAAACCAATTGGGTCAATATTAAAAAGTCCAAGGATAAAATATTGGAATTTTTAAAAGGCAATAAATCAGAAACCATATATCCTCAACTTATTGAAGAAGAAGAATATATGAGATTTATTAACAATGGCTTCAGCAAAATTAAGAAATCTTTGTAGAAAACTCCTTTACGGGAGTTTTTTTAAAAATTTTAAATTGACTGAAAAAGGAAAATATAATATAGTTTAATTGCGTTCAATTTGTTGATGGATATTAAGATAAGGATGGTAAATAGTGAGATATAAATATGTATTTTTTGACTTTGATGGAACTCTTGCAGACACTGAAGAGGTTAATTTTGTAATATATCAAAAGTTAGCTGAAAAATATAATTTAAGAAATATTACCATAGATGAACTTGGTCATATTAAAAAAATGAGTGCAAAGGAATTGATGGCTTATGTTGAGCTTAAAAAAAGATACCTTCCTTTTATGCTTAAAAGGGGAAAGAATCTTTTGAAACAGGACATGAAGAATATCAAACCTTGCAAGCCCGATATTTTGAGCACTGTAGCTGAACTTAAAAAAATGGGAATAAAGACTGCAATTATTACAACTAATTCAAAGACAAATGTTGAAATGTTTTTGGAAAAAAATGATGCATATATTTTTGATTTTATTGCAAGTGCCTCAATGTTTGGAAAAGAAACAAAGATGAGAAGAATAATGAAGAAAGAAAAACTCTGCAAGAATGAAGTTCTTTATGTAGGTGATGAAATCAGAGACATCAATGCTGCAAAGAATGCTGGAATTGATATTGCATCTGTGGGATGGGGTTACAACACCGTTGAAAGTCTTAAAAAAAACAATCCGGAATATTTGGTCATGGAACCTAATGAACTTATAGAAATATGCCGTCAGAAATAAATACGAACGTTTATAAAAAGTCGCTTTAAATATTTCGCCTTTTTGCGAAATATTATGAAAAAAGCGTACTTTTTTTTCTTGCAATGAATATTTCGATATGCTAGAATACTCATTATAAGAATTATAGGAGGAAGACATGGGTAAAATGATATATACCATTAAGCCTGAACACCACGGCATACAAGATATAACACGAATACTTGAAGAACATCCTGAAATCCAGTTTGTATCTTTCATGGGTGTTGATATCGGAGGAAACGGTACTGACGAAAAAATACCGGTTAAATTATTTGTTAAAGATATGGAAGATATGCTGAAATACGGCATACAAACAGACGGGTCAAGCGTTGAGCTTCAAGGAATCGCCGATTTGAACGATGCCAAGGTTGACATATTGCCGGACGTTGACTGTACATGGTTCGTTGATTACAATTATGAGTATTACAACGATGAAAATGGGCTGCCGGTTGGGACATTAAAAATTCCTTCTTTTATAATACACAGCGGCAAGCAGGTTTGCTCAAGATCTATTCTAAAAAGAGCGACTTTTAATTTCCAAAATGAATTGATGGAAATATTTAAAAAACATCCGGAACTGACAAAAAACTATGGTTTTAACCATGATGATGTTGAAGAAATTGTATTAACAAGCGCTACAGAACTTGAAATGTGGGTTAAGACACCTGAACAAAGCGCTGATTTTGAAGAACTTCACACTTCGCAGGTATTAAAGGAACAATATTGGAAAAGAACTATGGGAACTGTAAGAACAGTTCTTGAAAAAATAATGGATCAGCTGGAATGCTATGACCTTAAACCTGAAATGGCACACAAGGAAGTTGGTGGAATTGCCAATAGAATTGATGCTAAAGGAAGAATTACTCATGTTATGGAACAGCTTGAAATAGACTGGAGATTTTCAACCACTCTTCAGACAGCTGACAATGAAATTTTTATAAGAGAATTAATAGAAGATCAATTCAGACACCATGGACTGGAAGTTTTGTTTAAGGCAAAACCAATAGAAGGTGTTGCAGGAAACGGAGAGCATGTTCACTTGGGAGCTGCCGTTAAGCTGAAGAACGGAAAAAGAATCAATTTATTTGCTCCTGAAGACATGAAAAATCAATATTTGAGCGAAATAGGATACGGAGCCTTAATGGGAATACTTAAAAACTATGAAGTTATAAATCCTATTGTTACAGCTACCAATGATGCATTCAACCGTTTAAAACCAGGTTTTGAAGCTCCTATATGCACAGTTACATCACTAGGAGGAAGCAAGGAATCACCTTCAAGAAACCGTTCGGTTCTTGTGGGAGTAATAAGAGATTCTAACAGCCCTCTTGCTACAAGATTTGAGCTCAGATCTCCAAATCCTTATTCAAACACTTATCTTGTGCTGGCGGCATCATATCAGGCGATGCTGGACGGAATAGAAAAAGTGACAGATGCAGGACGTTCAATGGATGAACTTGAAAAGGAAATATCCAAGAAATACGGAGAAGAAGGTTTCTACCTGGAGAAGTTCAGAGAATACAGAAGCGAAGAAGATGTTTTTGAACGCTTTACTGAAGAAGAAAGAAATAAACTTTATGGCAAAGCTCCTGCAACAGTATGGGAAAACTTAAGCGCGTTTGAATCCAACGAATTAAAACAGCAGGTATTGAAAAAAGGTGATGTTTTTAGCTGCGAACTCATAAATTCATTTAAAGAATCCACTGTTCAAAAATGGAAAAATGAGCTTAAAGGCAGAATAATCCATGATAACATAATGCTGTTAAAAACATTTGTAAAACTTCATGATGAACAAAACCACGCTACAGATCTTGACGTAGTTAACTGGGAAAAAATAGTATACCTTAAAACTAAGCTCATGAAGGACAGCATGACTAAGAAATGTATATTTACAAAAATAAAGAATGCTCTTGCAGAAGGTGATTTTGATACAGCATCAGAACTTCAAAAGCAAATGAATGAGAAGATGACTGAAATAAGAGGACTGTATATACAGTATAAGAACAATATATTTTAAAAAATAAAAATCAGAATTGCAAAATTCTGATTTTTATTTTGTCGATTAAAGTAATATATCAATATGAGAATTTATAAGTTGTATGTTTAAATATTAACTTATTAATAAATTACTGTTTACAAATCAACATATATATGATAGAATTACATTGCAAGTAAAACGTATTCTTTTCATTTGGGCGATGAAAATAACGTTTTATTTAAATCATTCTGCACGGTAGAATTTTATGAATAAAAGGATAACGTTATTATTGGGTTTTTTTTATGTATTGGGTGGATAGTCCTTTTGTGAATATATTCAACATGTGCATACCAAATTTTTTATGGAGGAGTATTATGAGTAAAGATCCAAAACAAAAGAAGGTACCGTCATTAGGAATTTCAATTATTCCGGTAGCAGTAACAGTTGGTATGTTAGCTTTTTCTATAATAGTATACGGAGCAGATGTTCATATACCTATTATAATTGGAGCAATTGTTGCAGCGGCAATAGCAATATTTACATTAGGTTTTACATGGAAAGAAATTGAAGATGGTATTGTTGAATCAATAGGAAGCACAATGCAGGCAATTTTAATTCTTGCAATAATTGGCGTGTTAATTGGTACTTGGATTTCAGGCGGCATTGTTCCTACATTAATTTATTACGGTTTGCAAGTATTGTCACCAACATTCTTCCTTGCTGCATCTGTTATACTATGCAGTATAGTATCTCTGGCAACCGGAAGTTCGTGGACAACTGCAGGTACTGTTGGGGTTGCTCTTATAGGAGTTGGCCAAGGTCTTGGAATATCACTTCCATTGGCAGCAGGAGCCATAATTTCAGGAGCTTATTTCGGAGATAAAATTTCTCCGTTGTCTGACACAACAAACCTTGCACCTGCAATGGCAGGAGCATCATTGTTTGATCACATCAAACACATGCTTTACACAACAAGCGTATCATACGCAATAACTTTTGTTATATTCCTTGTTATAGGATTGCAGTACAGAGGAAAACAACTGGATGTTACTGAAATTAACGGAATTTTGGCAGCAATTGAAAGTATTTATATTATCAATCCGATTTTATTGTTGATACCAGTAATAGTAATTGTAATGGTAGCAATGAAAGTTCCTGCAATTCCAAGTCTTATAATAGGTTGTATACTTGGAGGCATAGCAACTGTATATCAAGGCGGAGACTTTGGTTATATACTGAATGTTGCTAACTATGGTACAGTAGCTGAATCAGGCCATGCAATGGTTGATGAACTGTTGACAAACGGCGGTCTACAGAACATGATGTGGACAATTTCATTGATTATGTGTGCTTTGACATTTGGCGGCGTTCTAGAAAAAACAGGTATGATGGCTGTAATAGCTAATAAACTTTTAGGATTTGCTAAGAGCACAGGTTCATTGGTTCTTATAACAGCACTTACTTGCTTGTTTGTAAACATTCTTTGCGGAGATCAATATCTTGCATTGGCATTGCCAGGAAAAATGTACAAAGATACTTACCATGAAAGAGGATTGGCACCTAGAAACTTATCACGTACTCTTGAAGACTCAGGTACTGTAACTTCAGCACTTGTTCCATGGAATACTTGCGGTGCTACAATGTCTACATTCCTGGGGGTACCGACATTGTCATATATGGCATATGCATACTTCAATATCTTAAGCCCAATAGTAACAGTTGTATTTGCTTTCCTTGGAATTTCTATAATGACATTGGAAGAAGATCCGGCTGCTCCTGAATATGTTCGTCCTATGAAATTGAAGAAATCTCCAAAAGAGCTTATGGAAATTCAGGAAAGATATTTGAAAATGAACAATATTTAATCTTTCGCTGACAATGAATTAAATAATTTAAAAAACCTCATTTTAAATGAGGTTTTTTTACAGTATAATTGACAATACAACTTTTTTTGTTTATTATGAATATCAATAATCTATAAAAAAATGTTACCAGGAGTGAAGATATGGATTTTCAGCTCAAGTATGCCAAAGAACTTGCAAGTCTTAAAGAAAACGAAGATAACATTGAAATTTTCAGGAAAGAAGCTATGAAATATCTGTCGAGCAACCTGGAAGATCTCAAAAAAATAAGTGATGGCTTATTGATTTTTTCTGAAGAAAATAAACTCTATAAGGTAAAAGCATGGGCTTACTACTACCTGGGCTGGTATAATTTCGATACTACTCATTACGATAAGGCTGTCACAAATTTTTTGAAATCATATGAAATATTTAACAATATTATAGATAATGACGGAATTGTATATGCCTGCAATGGATTGACCAACGTCTACTGTCAGATAGGGCAGTTAAATCTGGCCAATGAATGGGGACTAAAGGGAATAACAATTGCAGAAGAAATAAACAACAAAAGTGCACTCATAACACTACTGTTAAACACAGGAATAAATTACATTCAAATGCAGCATTTTGATAAGGCAAAGGAAATATTCAATTCCATGGAACTGATGTACTATGAACTTACTAATCAGCAGCGCGTGTCATGTCTTTTGGCCATGGCTGAAATAGAAATACATGTCGGAGATTCTATGAAATCTCTTTCATATATTGAAGAAGCATCAAAGGCTGAAGAAAAATCACATTTAATTACTGATATGAGCGAAATTCATAAGCTTAAAGGCATGGCTTATAAAAAAATTAAGGAGTATGATGTTGCAGAAAATGAATTTGTAATGGCCTGTAATTATGCAGAACAGCAAAATCTTACTTATGAAAGATGCAGCGCCATGGTTGAATGGGCCAACCTTTGCGTAAATGTGGGAAGAAAACAGGAAGCCATTGAAAAACTAAACGAAGTTGCTTTCGTATGTTCTTCAAAAGATATAAATGTTCTTCTTAAGGAGATTTATTATAAATTATACAAAATATACAAAGAACTTAATTTAACAGGAAATGCTCTTGAGTTCTTAGAGAAATACAAGCTTATTGATGACGAAATGTACAATTATGAACAAAACCAGCTGATTGCAAAAGTGAGTATCAAGAATGCAAGAAGAGAAGTCGAACAATACAAGTCACTTTATGACAGGACTGAACTCCTGTCAACCATAGGTCAGAAAATAATTTCAAATTTAAATATAAATTCAATTATAGATATAATAAATGATGAAATAAACAAGCTTATTGAAACAGATTATTTCGGAATTGCAGTATATGACAAGGAAAAAGATCAGATAAGCTACCACTTTGCAGGGATGAATGAGAAGCTGTTTGAAACTGTGCAGTTTTCAAAAGTAGATTATTCAACGTTTGCAGGATACTGCATTAAAACAAAACGTGATATCATTTTAGGAAATGTAAGCAAGGAATACAAAAAATTCACCAGCGTCTTTCCAAGAAGCCTTGATGGGATTGATGAGTTAAAGCTTAAATCCATGATATACACACCCATGATTATTAATGACAAAGTTGTAGGAGCAATGACCGTTCAAAGTATGAAAGAAAACTCCTATGATAAAAACGACCTTAACATGTTGAAAATTCTTGCCAATTATACAGCCATAGCCATTGAAAATGCTATTTCTTACAAGAAGGTTGAAGAAATAGCCACATATGACCAGCTTACAAGATTTTTGAGCAAGCATGAAATTGTTAAACTTGGTAAACTTGTTTATGATAAATGTAAAGACAATAAAATTAAATTCAGCGCTGTAATGATTGATGTGGATAATTTCAAAATGATAAATGATACATACGGTCATGTATATGGTGACAAAGCAATAAGCCTTTTATCTGAAACAATTACAAAAAGTATCAGAAATACTGACTACATAGGACGTTACGGCGGCGACGAGTTTTTGCTCATATGTCCTGATGCAGGAGAACATGAAGCATTTGAGGTTGCTGAACGGATAAGGAAAAACGTGGAAAATAGTATTTTTTCAATTGGAGAAGGTATTGATATGTCTCTTACCATAAGCCTTGGTGTACATCAGTGCTCAGACTGCGACTCATCATTTGACGATGTTATAAACAGGGCGGACAAGAATCTTTATTATGCCAAAGGAAGTAGCAAGAACAAGGTGGTATTAAGCAATTAAAAGTGATGTTCCGGCAAACAGCCGGAATTTTTTTTGCAAAAAATAGTCTATAATTTTACATAGTTTTTACATTGTTGCGGTTTTTTTTTTACTCTGTGGGTATATATTAAGCACAGGTAAAAATTGAGTAAAGGAGTATGCAATGAAAAGAAGAAAAACTCTAGGTTTTTTAGTTTCTATTTCTGTTTTATCAATTGCTGCTGCAGGGTGTTCAAAAGGACAATCTATGGAAGAGTTCAACTTCGAAAAAGAAATTACGGTTGTTGCAAGAGATGCCGCATCCGGAACAAGGGGAGCTTTTCATGAAATAATGAAAATAAAAGTGAAAGCGGACGGAACAGAAACCGATAATCTGGCTGTAGGTGCTCTTGAATTTGACGGCACAGATAAGGTTGTGACTGCCGTAGAAGGAGACAAACATGCCATAGGCTACATTTCTGTTGGATCTTTAAGTGATAGAGTTAAGACAACCAGGATAAATGGAGCTGATCCCACAGAAGAAAATATTAAAAACGGGTCCTATGTAGTGTCAAGACCATTTTTGCTGGTGACAAAAGAAAATAAAACTGAGCTGGTGGATGATTTTCTAAAGTTTGTATCTTCATCAAGAGGTCAGGCAATTGCAAAAGAGATGAAATACATTCCGGGAGCTGAAGCTGAAGAGGAATATACTGCATCTGGAATTAAGGGAACAATCAAGGTTGCCGGGTCAACGTCAGTGACTCCTCTGATGGAAAAACTCCAGGAAGATTACAAATCTTTGAACCCAGATGTTACGTTTGAAATGCAGTCAAATGGTTCATCTCAGGGAATCAAGGCAGCAATTGACGGTTCCTACGACATAGGAATGAGTTCAAGGGAGCTAAATGAAGAAGAAGCAGCAAGTCTAAAAAGGCATGTGCTGGCAATTGACGGAATTGCTGTAATACTTAACAAAAATAATCCCATAAGTGATTTGTCATCGGAAGAAATCACAGAAATTTACACAGGAAAAATAACATCCTGGGGGCAGGTGAAATAATGGAAAACGCAAAAAAATCAAAATTTAACGACACTGTTATGCAGTCAGTTTTCTTCATGGCTGCTTTTGTGTCAGTGCTGGCTGTAATTGCTATCAGTTTGTTTCTGTTTTTAAGGGGAATACCGGCAATAGCAGAAATAGGATTCATGGACTTTGTTTTCAGCGAAAAATGGGGACCGGTAAATACGCCGGCATCCTATGGAATTTTATCCATGATAGTGGGAAGTATTTATGTAACAGCAGGTGCAATTGTAATAGGTGTTCCTGTAGGTCTCATGTGTGCTGTTTTTCTGGCAGAGTTTTGCCCTGAGAGTATTTATAAAATTGTAAAGCCTGCTGTAAATCTGCTTGCAGGAATTCCATCAATCATTTACGGCTTTTTCGGAATGCAGATTGTTGTTCCCTTTGTAAGGGACAACATAGGAGGTAACGGCTACAGCATATTGTCTGCTGCCATTATTCTTGGGATAATGATTTTGCCAACAATAATATCAATTAGCGAATCTTCCATAAGAGCAGTACCGGGAAGCTACAAGGAAGGGTCTTTCGGCCTTGGAGCAACAAAAGAAGAAACAATATTTAAGGTTGTGGTACCTGCAGCAAAATCAGGTGTTCTTACAGCAATTATATTGGGAATAGGTAGAGCGGTTGGTGAAACAATGGCTGTTGTAATGGTTGCAGGAAACGCAGTAATGCCTCTTGATAAGATAGCAATTTTAAAGCCTATCAGGACACTTACAACAAATATTGTTACGGAAATGAGTTATGCTTCGGGACTTCATGAATCATCACTTATAGCAACTGGTGTGGTTTTGTTCGTGTTCATAGTAATACTAAATGCCTCCCTAAGCTTAATAAAATCCAGATCATCGAGAAATTAAGGAGGAATCATGGAAAATACAGCTCTGGAAAAAAGCGTTCTAAATAAAAGAAAAACAAAATCTCTGATTCTAAGGTCTCTGGTTTGGCTTTGCGGAATATTGACAGTGGGAATTCTTGCATATATACTGTTGTTTATACTAGTTAGAGGAATTCCAAACATAAACATGGAATTTCTTTTCGGAGAATACAATTCTGAATCGCTGTCGGCATTTTCTTCAATTGTGACAACTGTGGAAATGATTGTGATTTCCCTTGTCATTGCAGTTCCTGTTGGAGTATTTTGTGCAATATATTTACATGAGTACTCAAAGAGAGGAAATAAGGCAGTTAAGGTTATCAGACTTGCTGTAGACACTTTGGCAGGAATACCGTCCATAGTATACGGATTGTTTGGAATGATATTCTTCGTGAACATTCTCGGTCTAAGAGCATCAGTATTGTCAGGGGTGCTTACTATATCAATAATGATACTTCCTGTAATCATAAGCTCATCAGAGGAAGCCATAAAGTCTGTTCCGGACATGTATCGTGAAGGAAGCTTAGGGTTAGGAGCAACAAGGCTTAGGACTGTGTTTTCAATAGTTCTTCCCACAGCAATGCCTGGGATTTTATCAGGGGTTATCTTGGCAATAGGAAGAATTGTAGGTGAAACTGCAGCACTTATATTTACAAGCGGAACAAATGTGCTTGAAAATCCTACTCTGGATGTTATGGCATCTCAAAGAACACTTGCAATTCATATGTACATGCTGGCAAGTGAAGGTCTGCCGCATTCAAAGGACATGGCATTTGCAACAGGAGCAATACTTATCATAATTGTATTTTTAGTAAATTTTGCTGCAACAAAGCTTGCAGGCAGAATAGGGAGGCTGAACAATGGAAAATAAAGAAAAAGTGAAAATAGAAAGTATAAATTTATATTACGGAGAATTTCAAGCTCTGAAAAATATAAACATGAATATTAATGAAAATGAAATTACTGCTTTCATAGGTCCTTCAGGCTGTGGCAAGTCAACTCTTTTAAAATCCTTAAACCGAATGAATGACCTGGTTGAAGGAGTGAAAATAGACGGAAAAATTCTGCTGGACAATGTGGACATATACAAGGACATGGATGCAACAGTTCTCAGAAAAAGGGTTGGGATGGTTTTTCAAAAGCCTAATCCGTTCCCCATGAGTATTTACGACAATGTTGCATATGGGCCAAGAACACACGGAATCAAACAAAAGTCAAGGCTGGATGAAATTGTTGAACAAAGCCTTCGTTCAGCAGCTATGTGGGATGAAGTGAAAGACAGACTTAAAAAAAGTGCGTTGGGAATGTCCGGAGGACAGCAGCAGAGGCTTTGCATAGCCAGAGCATTTTCCGTGAACCCGGAGGTGATTCTTCTTGATGAACCAACATCTGCATTAGATCCGATTTCTACAATGAAAATAGAAGATTTACTTGTTGAAATCAAGAATAATTACACAATCATCATTGTAACTCACAACATGCAGCAGGCAACAAGAGTTTCAGACAAGACAGCATTTTTCCTGCACGGGGAAGTTGTTGAGTTCAACGAAACAGAAAAATTGTTCTCAATGCCTAAAAACAAAAAAACAGAAGATTATATAACCGGAAGATTCGGCTAATAGGAGGTATAATATGAGAAATAAATTTGATCATGAGCTTGAAAATTTAAACCTGGAACTGATTAAAATGGGAAGCCTCATTGAAAATGCAATTGAGCTCAGCACCAGATCTCTTTTGGAGCAAGATTTGGAGCTTGTAGGCAAGGTTAATGAGCTTGAAATTGAAATTGATGAAATGGAAAAAACAATTGAAAGTCATTGCCTTAAACTTTTGCTCCAGCAGCAGCCTGTGGCTTCTGACCTTAGGATAATCAGCACAGCTCTAAAAATGATTACAGACATGGAACGTATAGGGGACAACGCTGAAGACATTGCAGAAATAGCAAGATTCATGGTTAACCAAAAGTTTATAAAGGATCTTGTTCATATACCTCAGATGGCTGAAGCCACCATCAGCATGGTGACAAGAAGCGTTGATGCCTTTGTAAACAAAGACAGAAAGCTTGCTGAAGAAGTGTGTGCATATGATGACATAGTTGACAATTTGTTTCAGGTTGTAAAAAAGGAACTCATAGAAAAAATTCAGGAAAATACAGAAAACGGAGAACAAGCAATTGACCTCCTCATGATTGCAAAATATTTTGAAAGAATAGGCGATCATGCTGAAAATATAGCTGAATGGGTTATATTTTCAATTACAGGAGAACATAAACCAAAGTAGGTGAGTTATGAAAACTATTTATTGTGTTGAAGATGACGCGGGAATAAGAGAGCTCATTACACTGGCTCTTTCAGCAGCTGATTTTGAGGTGTACGGTTTTGAAGATGCAAAAGGATTTTATGATGAAATTAAAAAGAAAATTCCGGACTTGGTATTGCTTGATTTAATGCTTCCTAAAGTTGACGGCATGACGATTCTAAGAGACATGAAAAAAGAATCGGACTACAAAGACATACCTGTGATAATTCTTACAGCAAAATCCATGGAACTTGACAAGGTCAGGGGACTTGAATCAGGAGCAGATGATTTTATAACGAAACCTTTTGGCGTTCTTGAACTTCTGGCTAGGGTGAAGGCAGTATTGAGGCGTTACGGAAAAAACGGCCAAAACGGCAGTGAAACTGACATCACGGAATACAACGGGCTCATACTTGATTACCAGAAGAGAAATTTAAGCTACAACGGTACTTCAATATCATTGACATTCAAGGAATTTGAACTTTTGCATTTCTTAATGCTCAACAAGGGAATTGTTCTTTCAAGGGATAAAATCCTCCAGGAAATATGGGGATATGATTATGAGGGCGAAACACGGACTGTGGATATGCACATAAAAACCATCAGGCAGAAACTTGAAAGTGCAGGGTGCATTAATTTCATATCCACTGTGAGGAGTGCAGGATATAAATTGGAGGAACAGTGATGAAAAAGCGAATGTTCCTCATGATCACACTTATTTCAGTTGCTGCCTCTCTTTCAGCCTGCATACTGACATCATTTGTATACTATGGGTTTTATTCAGAAGATGCCAAAAATCAAATCAAGACAATAACTGAACTTTCAAGGGAGCCTGAAAAGTGGGATGATGAAGAATCTGTAAAGTCATCTGTAAACAATATTTTAAAATCTGTTGATTACACCATGCGTTTTACCATAGTCAACAAAAGTGGAATTGTTGTATATGACAATTGGGCAAATGGTGGAACACTGGATAATCACGGAAACAGGCCTGAAATAAAAAATGCTTTTGCATATGGCTATGGAGAAGATACAAGGTATTCAAACACAATATCATCAGATATGTATTATTTTGCTGTAAAATTAAATGATAACAGAGTACTTCGCATATCGAGGGAAATAAAAAGCATCAATTCAGTATTCGCAGGTGTAATTCCATTGCTTGCGGTACTTTTTGTCATGCTTTTTGCTGTTGTGTATGCATGTGCCAATGAATTTACAAAAAAAATTCTCAAACCTGTCAATGAGATGACATCGGCTCTGGACGATATGCTGGAAGGAAACAATGTTCAAGAAATAAAAATATATGATGAGTTCAGACCTCTTTCTCATAAAATTAAAGACCAGAAAATAAAAATCAGCGAATATGTTGATGAATTAAGACATGAAAGGGACACCATAGGAATTATCACTGAAAATATGAAGGAAGGCTTCATACTCATAAACCGCCATAAAAACATATTATCCATAAATCAAAGCGGTAAAAACATGATGAGAAACTACAATTTCAAATTGCAGGGAAGCAGAAACATACTTGAGCTTACAAGAAACACCGAAATCATAGAAAATATTGATAAGGCCATCATGGAAAACACACATTTGACATTTGACATGGATACAGGAAAAAACTTTTACAGGTATTATTTCAGTCCTGTGAAGGAACAGTCAGAAAGTCTGGTTACAGGTCTATTAATACTTATTGAAGATGTAACATTTCAGAAGAAGGCAGAAATCATGCGCAGCGAATTTTCAGCAAATGTATCTCATGAACTGAAAACCCCTCTCACAACAATGATTGGCTTTGCTGAAATGATAAAGGAAGGGTTAATAACCGATTCGGACAGCATTAAAAAATATTGCGGTATGATACACAAGGAAGGGCTGAGGCTTATTTCCCTCATAGAGGATATAATAAGGCTTTCAAAAATTGAAGAAGGAATAGAAGAACACGAATCCAATGAGGTAAATCTCAAGGAAACAGCTGAGGAAGTGGTGAACTTATTAAGGCACAAGGCAGAAGACAGCAATGTCACTTTGACATTGAAGTCCGAAAAAGTGATTATGGAAGCCAACAAAAATTATATAAGCGAGCTATTGTACAATCTTGTGGACAACGGAATAAAGTATAATAAAAAATGTGGAAAAGTTGATGTGGAAATATTCAAAAGAGGTGTTTTCATAAACATAGTGGTTAAGGACACGGGAACAGGAATTCCTGAAGAACATCAGCTACGTGTTTTTGAACGATTTTACAGGGTTGATAAAAGCAGGTCCAAAGAAACCGGGGGAACAGGTCTTGGGTTGTCCATTGTAAAGCATATAGCTGAGCTTTATGACGGAGCAATTGATTTGAAAAGCTGGGAAAATATGGGAACTCAAATCACTGTGCAATTTCCTACAAAAGAGGTATAATATAGATGAGGTGAATATATGAATAAAATACTTAGAATAAATATGAAGACCAAGGAAATCGTGTATGAATCCCCAAGAGATGAATATTTGAAAACCGGAGGCAGAGGACTCATTGCAAAAATAATGCTTTCTGAAGTGAATCCCACATGTGATCCCTTGGGAAGGGAAAACAAACTAATTATAGCCAATGGAATGCTTACAGGAACAAATGTGTCAAGCGCCAGCAGAATAAGCATAGGAGCAAAGAGCCCCCTGACAGGCGGCATCAAGGAAAGCAACGGCGGAGGAATAACAGCCATGTGGCTTGCACAGCTGGGCTTAAAGGCGCTGGTAGTTGAAGACATGCCTGAAGATGACAATTGGTACTATATCAAAATAGACAAAAATGGATGTACCCTGGAACCTGCAAATGAATATGCAGGAATGGGCACATTTGAATACTGCGATAAAATGATTGAAAAATATCCCGACTGTGCTGTGACATGCATTGGACCTGCAGGAGAAAATTTGTATCATTCTGCGGGAATAGCGACTATGGACAAGGAAAAAAAGCCAAACAGATACAGCGGCCGAGGCGGACTGGGAGCTGTAATGGGTTCTAAAAAAATCAAGGGAATAGTTGTTGCAGATAAAGGTTCTGTAACAATCGCGGACAAAGAGAAATTTTCAGAATCATTTAAAGAATACACTAAAATTGTCATGGATGCTCCAAGTTCTGCAAACTACAGGACATTGGGAACTGCATCAACAGTGCGTGTTACAAACGACCTCACAGGTCTTCCTACAAGAAACTTCAGGGGAGAAAAATTTGAACATGCTGACAAAATTTCAGGAGAAAGCCTCTATGAATTTATAAAACAGCGAGGAGGAGAAGGAAAAACAACTCATGCCTGCATGCCCGGATGTGTTATTCAGTGCTCAAATGTTGTTCCGGATAAGGACGGTAAGACAATTGTTTCTCCACTTGAATACGAAACAATAGGTTTGATGGGGTCAAACCTGGGTATTGGAGATTTTGATGCAATAGCAAAATTAAATGCAATGTGCAATGACTTCGGTATAGATACCATTGAAGTTGGAGCAGCCATGGGTGTTGCCATGGAAGCCGGTGAAGGACAATTTGGCGATGCTTCTTCTGCATTTAGGATGATGGATGAAATAATAAATGGAACAGTATTCGGAAAGGTTTTAGCCTGCGGGGCAACTATAACCGGAAAAGTTCTCGGAGTATCACATGTTCCGGCAGTTAACGGTCAGGCCATGCCTGCATATGATCCAAGAGCAATAAAGGGTATGGGTGCTACATTTGCCACATCTCCAATGGGTGCAGACCACACATACGGCCCTGTTATAAAAACTGACAAGGGATGGGCTGAAGCCAGCAAGGGCTCACAAAAGTTCATGGCCATTTTAGACAGTCTTGGAATCTGTATGTTCACTAGAGCAGCAATAGCCAATGAAAAGCAGCTTCTTGTGGATCTGGTAAACGGATTTACAGGATATGATCTTGATCTTGACTGGCTGGAAAAGGTCAGCACGGAAACAATCAAAGACGAATTAAGGTTCAACGAACTTGCAGGTTTCACAAAAGAAAATTACCGCATGCCTGAATCATTCATGAAGACAGAAATAAAAAGCACAGGCGATGTGTTTGATTTGACTGAAGAAGAGCTTGATGAATTAAGATTATGATTAATGTTATTATAGCTGTTGATGAAAATCAAAAAACAGTCCAGGCTAATTTTAAAGACATGACAATTCTTGAGCTTGCAGATGAACTTGGAATTCACAAAAACACTATAGGTGCAGTCCTTGTAGATGGAGTTCCTAAAAAGCTTCATGAAAAGATAAGAGATAACACTGAAATATATGTCTTGCCAATCCTAAGCGGAGGCTAAAAGTAAAGTCGCATAAATGCGACTCAGGTTGATGACAAAGTAGCCTTCGACGTTGTCATTCTGAGGGCATAGCCCGAAGAATCTCATGTTTTCAATAAAGATGAGATCCTTCACTATCGTTCAGGATGACAGCATCGGGGTTTGTCAATAGTCTAAGTCACAGAAATGCGACTTTTTTATATACTAGGAAAGTTTTCTTTCCTAGTATATAAAAAA